>CDYN01015814.1_pt1 | contig 47936 bp, 41 predicted proteins | sample 554911 | NCBI WGS metagenome assembly CDYN01 (sample SAMEA3182083, study PRJEB8094) | gut metagenome | biome: human; feature: gut; material: Stool; isolation source: human stools | place: Canada | collected 2012-12-04
GGAAACCTTATCTTGAGAACCTTCATGTCTGTATGACCGATGCCACCTGTTATGAAAGTCATCTGCGTTTTCCTACTGATACCAAACTCTTATGGGAAGGTATTGTATGGCTTCATCGTCATCTGTGCAAACATTGCCAGACCTTGCACATACAACGTCCCCGTAACAAGTATCTTGATGTACGCCGTGCCTATCTTGCTTATAGCAAACTGCGTAAACGCAGGAAATCACAGACTCGTATGATTACACGAAGGTTACTTCAGTTATTGGAAAATTCAATACTGCCAACAGATAATCCAAATGATCGCCTGTCATAATATAACAGGCATTGTTCATTACATAATTGTTGGCATCATATGCAAAAGCCATTTGGTTTCCGATTATTTTCCATACAATTTTTGGCTTAGAAAAATCCTCCCAATAACTGATGCTATCTTGTGTTTCAAACCACTCGTTACTAGTTTTCTTTCGGGCTTTTATTTTTTTGCCATTAACAATATGAGTTTCTCCTGTTTGTTCTAAACGCTCTATGCCAATTGACAGAAGATAATTTTTCACCGCAGGATAACTTTCTATATCATAATGCCGCGAAGGAAATGTGGCTATAATCCACAAGTCCGCCCATTCATATTCATATCTCTTGATATCCCTGCCACGAAGAATCGGTCGTATAAGTTCAGCCGTCCGAACACGTTCATCTTCTGTTTGACAATTCGCTAGTATCTCATCACGCTTTTCGGTAGAAATGATAAAAGCATCATTGAAACCAGTTTTTATCCCATAGTTGATTTGGATGTTCCAATCCTTCAAGGGTATTCCCACAGACTCAATCTTCTGCTTGATGCTCTGTTCAATGGGAGACAATATCACCCATGGGATAGAATCTGCAAAGTTACACTTCACGCCTTGTTGCTGCACGAAATCGCTCAAATTATTCAAGCCATTCGAATCTTGTACCAAACAAGCTTGTGTGTTAAAAATATTTGCTGCTTTTTGAGATAAAAGAATATTTGCTTCTACCGTTATTGCATCGAATATTTTTATACCTGCAAAATCTACCAACATAATAGGATTGGTCTTGCTTGCGAAATAACCTCGCAAGGCTTCACCATACCCTGCACGCATCCATTTATTAGACGTGATATAGCAAAGAAAACCATTGGGAGTAAGCAGGTTCATACCCAACTCATAGAAGAGGCAGTAAATATCACCAGTGCGTGCATAAGTTATGTAACCCATGCATTCTAATACATCGGCACTCTTACCCATAGATTGTAACTGAATGTAAGGTGGATTGCCAATGATACAGTCAAATCCCAAGAAGTTGCCTTCGGCATCGAGTACTTCTGGAAACTCTATACGCCATTCGAATGCACCAAGATAAATTTTGTTGGAGCGTATTTCCTCAAATATATTTTCTAAAGTCGCAATTTCTTTCTTTAAATCGGCAATGCGCTTGTCCGACGCTTTCTTTTCCTTTTTTGTCGGTTCAAACAGTTGAGGCGCTTGTAAGTTTGCCAACTCAGAGCGGCGTTTGTTCAATCTAACCAATCGTGCATCCCGGCGGTTGATCTCTGTTTTCAGTTTCGACTTGATTTCTGTTATAAACGTTTCCAAATCCTGCTTTTCGCTTTTACTTTGGGCATTTTTATATTTAGCTACAGCCTCCTTATATTGGCTGATGCTGATACTAGACTCTCGCAGTACGGTCTGAATACTGTCTGTCAAAGCGAATCGGTGAAGCAAAGAATTTCCACATTTGATGTTAATGTCGATATTTGGTAAGGTTTCTAAATAAGTGTAATTACTTTCAGCCGTATAGTAAGCATTCTTCAACAATTCAATCCACAGTCGTAGGCGGCAAATCTTCACAGAGTTGGGGTTAATATCAACGCCAAATAAACAGTTCTCAATGATTTGACGCTTCTCCTTGAAAAGAGTTTCCTGCATGCGGCGACTTTCCGCATTGAGTGGGTTGTAAGCAAATAAATTACCTTCGGTATCGGTAACAATCAGCTCGTCATTTTCAATGGCAAGTTGATAGTCCGCTTTGCGGATACGCTTACCGGTAGCATCTACCAAAATACCTAATTCGTATTTCAAGAGTATCAGTTCATTGAGAGCAGACACAAGAAAGTGACCCGAACCAACAGCTGGATCACACAGTCGCAAACTGTTAATTAGTTCATTAGCTTCGACTATATTGTCAATATGGTTGTATAGTTCTATACGGGTGGTACAATTCCAGCCATAATAACCATTAAACTTTTGCAACACGGTCTTGGTGATTGCTTCACGGCACATGAACATAGTGATAAAGCCTGGAGTGAATACTGAACCATCCTTGTGACCATTTATTTTCTCGAATATAAGCCCTAAAACAGAAGCATTGATGAGTGTTTTAGCCTCTTCTTGCACTTCTTCACTGCCTTCGCTCGCAAAGTTATAAGCGTCGAGAAAAGCAAACAAATATTGCAGGGTGGGTAATGCGTTGACTTGTAGATTGCGTTTTTTATTTCGTAATACGCTACTCGCCAAGACAGGAAGTACCGTACGTTGTGAAAGGCTGTTTATCTTAATTGTTTTACTTTCCAAATCTGTCACCTCGAAAAGAGAACTGTTAAGATAGGGAACGTAAGCAAAATCACGCATAATGGAGTGTGTGCGGCTGCCCATGTCACGTGCAAGCACTTGGAAAAAGAGTGTGTTGAGATCATCATAGTCATGAATCTTAGTTATTGAAAGAAATTTATAGATTGCATCTCCATTGTGGTATTTCAACATCTGAGCCTCCAACAGTTTCAAGAAAAGGATACGATTCATCCAAGTAATACACAATTCCATTGCAACATTGAATAACCGTTCCTCATAATCATTCCCATACAAACGACCATTTATGTGACGCAAACAATCTTCTGCATCCAGTTGGTTAATAGTATTCTCTAGTAATGAAGCCTCGTCACGCCGTTCCACAGCTTTGCGTACAATCACGGTTTTATTATTCTCTTTGCGTTCCTCAATACCAATAATGTGTAGCAGCTCAGTGTAGAATCCACGGTTGAGCGAATTGCTGTCATTTTGGAACGATAGCTTCAAAAGATGTGTATCGCTGAATATCTTATAAAGTTCGATAAGTTTGCGTGAAGCGCTACTGTCTGTTCTATCAAGCAGGTGTTGATAGTCTTGTAAGTTGAAGTAAGTGTATTCAAGGCTATCTTTCACCTCCTCAATATAGGTTGTTGCAATTTCAGTATAGAAGAAATCGGTTTTGTTACTGGTTTTGCGTCCATCCACAAAGTCTTGAAACTCACGACGTAATTGTTTGTTCTGATAGAATTTGCGTTCAAACTCATGGGCATCAAAAATAAAGAATTCATGAATATTAGTAGCGATGAGATATTTAATATCATTGTTCTTCTTATTGACACGTTCTTTAAGATAGTATAGCAATAATTCCTGCAAAGCCTTACGATTAAGATTGTCATTAGAAATCATCTCACCTTTGTTGGTGGTACTCTTTACTTCAATCAATAACCCTATATTGGACTTGATAGTTTTATCCAATCGGATAGCCAAATCAATATCTTCTTCGGGAGCCATGTAGTATGGCTTGTAGAACGTTTCACTCAGAAAATTACGTAAATGTTCTTTTTGCGTGTGTTCTCTTTGCCCATCCACAATATTGTCTCTCAATGTGCGAAGGGCATTTTTGAATAAGTCAAAATCTGTTGTTTCAATCGCAACCTGTCTATATGCTTTGTTCAAAACTTGATTCGGTTTGAGTAGTCCCATAATGTTTGGTAAATGAGTTAATAAAATACAAAGGTAGTCTAAAAACTTGATAATAAAGAATGAACGTATTGGTTTAACGAAAGTTTGTTCTACTGCCAGCCATTATCAACAAACAATAGCAGCAGTAGATTTGACATGATTCTACTTATTATATTGTAATAGCCAGCCAAAGTAATCTTTTCACATCCGGATCTATCACAGGTTGGATAAGTTGTTAACCTGAAGGTAACCGACCTGATGGTATAGGAACAGGAAGAAGTCTGTAATCATGGCATTTACCCGGATAGAGAAGCCACATTTTTTATTGCCGGACTTCCGGCATTGCCTCATCCATGTGTGAAAAGGAGTTTTTTCTTTCACCACAACGTTCCTTTCACATACCCAAAGGGGGTAGTGGATCCAGACCTGCTTCGGCTTTCTTTTTCCTTCCCATATGACAAAAACCGACTATCCATGACTATTCCTGCCAGTGTGCCGGTCGTGCTTGCCTCTCATGGTTTCTTCCCTTATATTCGCACTGATATTTAAACGAGTTGAAAATATGGAAATATGCTACATCGAGGCCGGTGTCCTTGAGAGGATGCTGGCGCGCGCCGAGAACCTGTCCGCACGTGTGGACAGATTGTATGAGAGAAACCGCTGTAAGGAACCCGGAGAGTGACTGGACGGCCAGGATGTCTGCCTGCGCCTTGACATCTCGCCGCGTACCCTGCAGACTCTCCGCGATACCGGACGGCTGGCGTTCACCCGCCTCCAGCGCAAGTTCTATTACAAGCCCGGGGATGTGGAGAAGTTGATGGTCTACGTCGGCATCAGACGCAAGGAGAAGGAGGTGAGAGAAAGAAGGAAGAACGGAAACCTTTAAAGAGCGGAAGAGATGGAAGGCATTATCGACAAGGAGAACGAACGTGTCCGCAGGTTCTTTGCCCTGCTGGACGACATGGAGAAAAAAGTGGAACGTCTTGCCCGTGACAACCGTCCTCCCTTCAACGGGGAACGGTTCCTGACCGACAGGGAGCTTTCCGGGATGTTGAAGATCAGCCGCAGGTGCCTGCAGGATTACAGGGACCAAGGACGGATTCCCTATATCCAGCTTGGCGGGAAGATCCTGTACAGGCAGTCGGACATCGAGAGGCTGCTGGAGGAGAACTATCACCCTGCATTGGTATAATATCGTATTTAAGTTTAAGGATTGTCGCCGGAATTGCATTTACGATTCCGGCGGCAGTTTTTATTTAGCCTGCGGCTTCCTTGCCGGCCGCGGGCTTTCTTCTTTCCATCAGCCGGTTCATGTCCGAGGATATCTTCCGGTCGGTGACCTGGGCGTAGACCTGCGTGCTGTCGATGTTCGTGTGGCCCATCATCCTGGCGATGCTCTCTATCGGAATACCTGCGGTCAGTGTCAGGGTCCCGAACGAATGCCGGGCCATGTGGTAGGACAGGTTCTCTTTCATGCCTAATGCCACGCCCATTCCATGTACCTCATACCAGAGGACGTCGCGGACCGGCAGCGGGAATACCGGCCTGTCGTCATCCGTGGTGTTGTAAAGCTCCAGTATCTGTCCGGCTATGGGATGCAGCGGGATGAACGCCTCCACGTCCGTTTTGGCGCGGCGGATGCGGATATACCTTCTTCCTTCCGAAGTCGTTCCGATGTGACGGGGATGGAGAGCCCTCGTATCCGCGTAGGCCAGACCGGTCAGCGAGGAGAAGATGAACGTCCTGCGTGCCAGCTCCATCATCGGGTCGGGCAGCGGGGTTTCCATCATCCGCTTCAGTTCACTGCGGCTGATATGCCTTAGTTTAGGTGTTTCTTTCCTCTCGTATGCCACGTCCTCTATCGGATTGGCTCTTAGTATTTCCCGGTCCACGGCGATGTAGATGAGCCGGTTGAGCCAGCACAGGCAGTGGTTCACGTGTCCGTTCCTGTGTCCCAGCTCCTTCTTGAGAAAGACCTTGAACGATTCGGCGAACTCCTCGGTGATGTCCGAAAAGGCGATGTCCTTCATCCCGCGGGATTCGATGAACTGCCTGAGGTTGAGCTGGGTGGTCTTCGACTGGCGGTAGGTGGAAGTGGAGTTGATCTCCTTGGAGCGGACCCTGAGCCGTTCGCGTTCCACCTCTCCGGCCTGCAGGAGGTATTCCGGTACGGAATTGGCGCCTGACACGGTGGTCTTGAGCAGTTCGGCCGTGACCACTCCCTGGTTCCTCAGCAGGTTCCCGTACGCCTCTTCCAACCGGCTGCGGAAGGCGGCAAGGCGGTTGTTCTCCCTGGCTGTTTTGATTTCACACTTCTTGCTGTCCCAGTCCCCGGGTTTGCAATAGACGCCTGTCGTGACTGCCGATTTCTTTCCGTCGATGCTGATCCGGCAGAGGACGGCGGTCGTGCCGTCCGATTTCACCTTGTTACGGTTGATGTAGAATAAGAGCTTGAATGTACTGCGCATGATAATGATTGTTTAGGGATTAAAGGATAAGTTTCAAATCGCGGGTTGCCTCGACGAACCTGTCCATGTCCTCGAACAGCTTCTTCGGGGTTACGCGCGCGTATATCTGGGTGGTCTTTATGTTGGAGTGTCCCAGCATTTTGCAGATGGTCTCTATCGGCACTCCCTCCTCGAGCGTGACCAGCGAGGCGAAAGAATGCCGTCCCATGTGGTAGACAAGGTCCTGGCTCAGCCCTGCCATCAGGCGCAGGGATTTCATATTGGCCCTGAGCGTGTGGTAGTCCTGCGGCGGGAAAAGAGTCTCGCGGGTATCGTCCCGGTATTTCTCAATCAACGCGACGGCTTCCGGAAGCAGCTTGACACGTCCGAGGTAGTCGGTTTTCTTTCGCTGGTATTTCAGCCAGAGGCTGCCCTCGTCATCCCGGAAGAGGTTCTTCCGGGTGATGCTTACCGCATCGGCATAGGCGGTGCCGGTGTAACAGGCGAAGAGGAAGAGGTCCCGGGTGATGACATGTGACCTGCGTTTTTCCGGTATCTCCAGATCACGCAGCTTCTCGAAATTCTCACGGCTGAGTGCTTTCGGTGTTGTCTCCTTCTGCTTGGGCAGCTTGAAGTGGCAGAAATGGTATTTCTCCGAGTGGCCCTCCTTGTAGGCGATGCGGCAGATCTTTTTCAAGATGGCCAGGTAGCCGCGAAGCGTGTCCACGGCATATCCCTTTTCCAGAAGGATGAAATCCTGATAGTCGCGGATGAACTGCTCGTTGAGCTGCCCGAAGACAAGGTCCGGAACCTTGAATTTCGCCTTGATGAATTCGGAAAGCGTGCGGTAGGTGAAGAGGTAGGTCGAGAGTGTGGTGGGCGCACGGTCCACACCGACACGGGCCTTCATTTCCCCGTTATGCCGGTCGAGAAGTTTGAGCAGGGTCATCTGCATGCCCGCATTGCCCTGGAACATGTCCCTGACCGCGGCGGCATCGAAATCCCTTTTTCTTTCCATGAGGGAATTGAAGGCCGAGTGTACGGCAAGCAGCAGTCTTTCTATTTTTTCATTGGTCTCCACCGCTTCCCGGCTCTTGCCGTTCAGCCGGCTCTCACGCGCGTTCCACAGCCCGGGGGTGCAGGAGAGCTTGCAGCTGAACTGCGCCATCGTGCGGTTGAGGGTGATCCGTCCCATGATCGGGGCTTTGCCGGTCTTGTCCGGCTCGCTCTTTTTCAGGTAGAGCAGCACCTTGAATTTTTCCACTTTCATAACGCTCTTTTTTAGGTTGTAAAAATACTCCTTTGAAAAGCGTCCTTTGGCATGCAAAACATTGATAAACAGTGAATACAAATCCGCTTTGTTCTTATCGGTAAAAATTCGGTTACCTGCCGTCGTTTCCGAAACAGGCGGCTAACAGTCTGGTAACTGAAACGTCGCAATATTTTGTTTTCTTTTGCAGGTCTGTCTGTTCTGCAATTCTCGCAAAATGCTTAATTATAAACGTTTTACGTTTAATTATCGTCATTCTGTTTTTTATTGCATTTCTAAATATTACTTATGCAGCGCGCCATACATGGGCTACGTTGGCTTTTCATGCAGGAATGAGTATCGGCATCATCAGCAAGGCATTGGGCCATTTCTCTATCAAGGTGACGGAAACATACCTGAAACCTTTTGAGAATGAAAAGGTGGATGCGGCCAATGAAGAACTGATAATCTCGGTCGCAGGATACAATGAAAAGAAAGTTGCATGAAAAATGCCGTCTGACAATGGCTCTGGTAAGGGAAGTGTTACTTACCAAGTAACGGATAGTTTGATTCACAAAGATTGGAATTCTTCCTCATAAATCCAAATAATAGTTTAGTTTTCTATAAAAATCTTATCATTTTATTTGTTTACCGACACAACACACGAAAAAATACATATTGTTCCGGTGTGTATTCTGAAAAACACACAAAGTGCTCCTCCATTTCTGATGCCTCAAAAACGGAATATATTTCTTTACATCATTATATGACTCCCAAAACAGCTTTTTTATTGCGGATAGAGAAGACTATCCGTTACTTGGTAAGTAACGGCTTGACAAAGCAAATTATAATGATACTTATAAAAATAAAACACTTGCTTTTTGCATCGGGAAACATGCTGCTATTGTGGGTGTTTTACAACTTCACCTTCTTCATGTTGGTCGCTTGTAGTCACCGTGAGCAGGTTTACTCCCTTGAAACTGAAATCATGATCAGTGCCGATTGGAGTCGGTCGGGATTGAATGAGAAGGAACAGGATTATGGTGCCACCACTGTATTCTATCCTACAGACGGCAGTAGTCCCCTTATGGTACTGATGGGCGACCGAACGTATAAGACTGTGTATCTGAAAGAAGGACGTTATGACGTTGTTCTCTTTAACCGTTCATTTGACGATTTTGGTAACCTGGGCTTTAGGGGAGAAGATGCCTACCGGACGTTGGAGGCACATGCCACAAATGTGGTGACAAAGGATGTCCCTTCCACGGAGATAATCATTATGGATAGTCCCGACGAACTTGCAGCCGATTGTATGGAAAGTTTTGAAGTGACTCCGGGCATGTCGGGAAACTATTCATCGGGCATGACTAACTGGGGGGGCAAAAAGATTGACGGTAGTAAAAATGGTTGCCAGCTCTGTTTCCTTCCCCAAAAACTGACTCAAAAGATAACAGTTAAAATCCGTATTAAAGGAATGAACAATATACGTAATGCCACTTGTAAATTGGATGGTATTGCAGAATCTGTGTTTCTCGCTTCGGGACAGATTTCAGAAAAGACTGTGGCGCAGGAGTTTTGTCTCGGTAATCCCGTTTATAATTCCGGATCGGCGACGGACGGAACACTAAGCGCCTCTATCAGCGTGTTTGGTTTTGATACGGAGATTTCACATAACCTGCATTTGAGAGCAGAATTGGTGGACGGGAAAACCACATTTGAAGAAAGTTTTGATGATCTGAAAATAAGCCAGTTGGAAGAAGGAGATGGAAGAATGAGCATTTTCATCGACATGACGTGCGAAAAAAAAGTACCGAATGTGAAAGTTGAAGGAAGTTCGGGTTTTGACGCCAATGTGGATGACTGGGAGGATGAAGTGAACAGTGATATAGATATTTGAGGACATAATTAATATTAATTGAAAAAATGAATAGAAGATGGGAACGAAAAGTTTATTGATGGCAATGGCAGCGCTGACGATAGCCGGTTGCTCGCAAAATGAAGTTACGGAGATAAATCCGGATGCAGACCGGACAATCGGTTTGGATGTATATACGGGAGTACAGACCAGAGGAACGGAAACCACTACGTCCACGCTGAAAGAAGCGGATGCCGGTTTCGGTATTTTTGCCTATAAAACAAGCAAGGAAGGATGGGATAGTGAGAAAGCGAGTACAACACCCGATTTTATGTATAATGAACATGCTACATGGACTTCCGGTAGTTGGGGGTATGCTTCTCTGCGTTTTTGGCCGACGAATGATGATAAAATAACTTTCTTCGCTTATGCACCTTATGAATCCAATCCGGGAGAGGGAACAGACCAAAAAATAATTTTATCGGCACAAAGTGATAAAGAGGCTCCTAAAATCACCTTTGAAGTAAAAACTTCAAATAATTGGAAAGATATGGTGGATTTAGTAACGGATTGCCGTACTACCATAAAAGACTTGACTTCTGAGAGCAATGTCGGTAACAAAGGAACAGTCCAGTTTAAATTCAGCCATGTGCTTACCCAAATAGCCAATGTCAAGGTGAAGCCGGACGTGAATCTGGGCGCTGAAACAAGAATCTTTGTAACAGGATTAAAACTGTCTCCGGGAAGTGGAATACTTTACAACAAAGCGGTTTATGATTTCGGTACTGATGCTTGGAATGCCATCTCACCTTCCGCATCCTATTTTTCGGCTGAGCAAGACCTTAGTGAGTTTGTGAATAGAACAGGTATTGACCAATGGGGGTATAAGAAGAGTGCTGTCGACGTGAGTAGTAATACCGATGCAACAGCTTTGTTCTCAGAAAAGGAAGCTCTTTATTTCATTCCTGTGAATAACCAAAACGGTACAGCCAAGGAAGGGGATTTGAGCCTAAAGATTAGTTATGATGTTGTGACAAAGGTGAATGATAGTAGTAATCTGACAAGTACTGTGACGGATAAAGAAGTCAAATTGCCGCAAGGAACTTTTAAAAAAGGGACACAGCATACTTACGTGTTGACCATCAAGATGAATGCTATCAGTATTGCTGTTGATGACAATATGACGGGATGGACCAGTAATGGGGAAAGTAACATTTAGGTAGAAGGAGTATGAAAGGAAAAGCAGAAGATATAGGGATGAAGCGGTTGTGTAGCATCCTCCTTGCATTACTTTTGTTGTTTGGAGCATGCAGTGGGGAAGAAAGTAAGAACGGACTTCCGCAGGAGAATCTTCCTATCGGCTTTTCTGGAGTTATTACAATGACGAGGGGAACCGGGAAATTTGCCACTGCCGGTGAACTTAAGAATGTGGGAGTGTTTGCATATTTTACACATGGAAAATTCAACGAGAATACTGCCATACCGAATTTTATGTATAACCAGCTTGTGGAAAAACAACAGGATGAGGGAACATGGTCTTATAGTCCGGTCAAGTTTTGGCCGGACAATTCCACCACGGATAAAATCAGTTTCTTTGCTTATGCCCCTTACGTGAATGAAGTGGAAAATGGTTACCTCTCTTTTCAGGATGAAGGAACGGCAAGCGGATTTCCGGTGTTGGGGTATACCGTTCCGATAGCTGTAAATAATCAGATAGATTTTCTTGCCGCAACTCCGGTAATGAATCAAAACAATGGTAATGTAACTTTCAAACTGCACCATACACTGACCAAGGTCAATGTCTATATAAAAAGTAATGATAATACGGAGGGAAAGTCAGTAACTTCCTTCTCGATTACGGGAATGAAGAGTGGATTGCTTACCTATTATAATCCTACAGCAGATAGTGACATAGGCTGGAAGTGGACATATCCATCGGCTGATGAAAAGGAAAACTTTACCACCGGTATAATAAGTTTTCCGGTACCGGATACAATTATAGAAGAAAAGAAACTGCTTGCAACCTTCTTTCTGCTTCCTGCCGGGGCAGGAAGTAAGTTCAATATTTCTTATCAATATACGGCCAAAGATAGTAATAATGCTCTTGTTGTTCAAACTGTCAGTATGGAAAACCAGTCTTTGCCTCTGACTGATAATTGGGCTTCGGGAAGGACCGTCAGCTATACTATAGGTATAGCACGAAAGGCAATTACTGTGATACCGGAGAACGGTCCCGTATCATGGGAAGAGAATGCTGAAACCGAGACAGTTATTGGAACGGAAGCAAAACAAGAGACTGATTGACCTGACGGGGTAATTCTGGACTTCGCAAAAAGATGCCAATCTGTTTAAAGTAAGATAATATGAAAAGATATATGAAATTTTTCACTGGAATAGTCTTTTGGGGCATCCTTTTAGTGTGTAGTGCATGCACTGACGAATACGAAGCAAACAATGGAGGTATGAAGGAGTGCTGTGAGGGAGTACCCTTTACAGTCCGGGCTATAGTCGCTGATTTTGAAGAGCTCTCCAATGCAGGAAAGTCCTCTACACGTACCTCTGTAAGGGACGAACATTTTAAAATGGAGTTTGTCGATGGTGATTCGATTGGTGTTTTTGCCATAAAGGACGGTGCTATAATGGATAATATTGATAATGCCAAATTGGTTTACAATATGTCAAGCGGCAGTTGGAATCCGGTGGGAAATGGTACACTTTATTGGTATGATGGAGTGAGTTATGTCGCTTACTATCCATATAGGAAGAATATCACAATAGATCTCTCAAAAGGTATGGACGGAGCTATTGCTTCACTGACCGGGAATGAAAAACTGCAACCTGCGAAGGACCAGTCCACAACAGAAAAGCATATTGTCAGCGATTTGTTGGTTGCCACCGGCGTACCTGCTATTGACAATTCTTCCGGAATAATCCTGAACTTGCTGTTTCAACACCAGTTTGCATTGCTTGTGTTGCAACCGCAAGTATACGTAGGTTGTTTTGCACCAGAAAAAGCAGGCTTTGTTTACCATAGGGAATCGAGGGTTTTAGGAACAGACTCGGCGGCTATTAATGTGAGTCTGAACGGTATTACTCCATATCAGATAGATTCTTTGAAATATTGTGCCATTGTTCCGCCGCAAGCAAATGCACGGGTTACCGGAAACTATATGACTACCGATGGCAGAGATGATACGAATATAAAGATAAATTATTCGGGCAGCTCCATCAGTTTTACTTCTGGAAAATGCTATACCTTGAAGGTTATTAGTCCCGTACCCGGTAAAGGAAGTATAGAAAGAAAGCTTTATCCCGGGGATTTTGTCTTTCAGAACGAAATCGATAAAAGAATAGAAGTACATCCCGGAAACGGGAAGTTGGAAGAAGATGGGAAAATCTATGATTATGAAAATGCTATCGGAATGGTAATTACTTGCGATCCGGAAAGGATGACAGACGAGAGGTGTAATAAAAAAGGATGGAATCATGCCTATGTGATGATGTTGGATAGTTTGAAAGAAGGGAATTGGGGACCGATGGATTTAATCGAAGCGGATATTGATACAATATCAATAGCTGATGTGAAGTCAAAGCATGATTTTAGCAGAATTAAGAATAACATGAACGGGTACTCTGAAACTTTACAAATGCTGGCAAATCATGAGGGTGATGCATCTTTTGTAAGCGACTGTCGTGCTTTTTATCTGGTGAAAACTTACAATAACAGCAATAAGGTGCCGGATGGGATCGAACGTAGTCCGTGGTTTCTGCCAAGCATAGGGCAATGGTTTGATGTATTGGTGAATATTTGTGGAAAATCTCCGGAAAACTTTCGGCACAATACCGGTAATGGTTTACAAGATGAAAAGTGGGGACAGGAAACGTTAGATAAATTAGAAGGACAGTTATCCAAAGTTGGTAAATCGTTACCGCAGTTTAACGTGAACTACAGACTTGGTTTCAGTTGCAGTTCTCAATATGATAAAGATAGAAGCTGGATGCTTCTCTGGCATATTGATGATCCCTTATATAAGTGGGAAAGGGTTTGCTTACAAGGATATAATAAGACTTCTGCATGGCATGTCCGGCCGTTTTTTGCATTTTAATCATTCCTTGATTAAAAATAGTCCTAATCTAAGTTTGAATTCATTATGAAAAAGTCCGGATAGCGCATTGATATTTTATGTAATTTCGTTTGTGTTCTCGAAATAGTGGAGTATCTTTGTTTTCATTTAAATATATTATGATTATGAAACTGAATACTTATCGCTTGTCTTCTTTGGAAGACCCTACTGATGAACAACTGCATGCTTTGATGGAACAAGTGGCTGTTGCGGCCCGTGAAAGTTCTCGCAAGGCAAAAAGAGAATTGGAGCGGAGAATGCAAGAGGTGAGAGAAAAATTGAAAGCATATAGAGCTAAAAATGTAAGTGATATATCCATGTGATGAACGAAAAAAATCCGACACTTTGTATAGTAGCTGGTCCGAATGGTTCGGGTAAAACTTCTACGACAGTGCAACTGCTTCATAATGAATGGGCAGAAAATAGCCTTTACATTAATCCTGATAATATAGCGCAAGAACAATATGGTGATTGGAATTCTCCCGTTGCAGTATTGAAGGCAGCAGAATTGGCGACTAAAATGCGTTATGAGTGTTTAAGGAAAAGGCAAGATTTTGTATTTGAAACAGTCTTTTCCTCAGACGAAAAACTTGCATTTGTTGAAGAAGCAAAAAAAGCAGGATTTTTTATTCGCATTTTTTTTGTCTGTACAAATAATCCTGAGATAAATGTACGGCGTATTACACAGCGCTATTTGAATGGAGGGCATGAAGTTCCCATTTCCAAAATTATTTCCCGTTATTATAAATCGTTATTGAATATAGGCAAAGCAATATCCTTGGTTGATAGGGTATATGTCTACGATAATTCAATAGAAAATCAAATTCCTCGATTATTGTTCCGCACTGTAAACGGGACCCTCTTCAAACAATATGTAGAGGAAATCCCGCAGTGGGCACAGTTCCTTATCAAATAGAGAATGAAAAGAGTCTATACCAAAACTGGAGACAAAGGAACAACGGGTATTCATGGTGGCGCGCGTGTGCCGAAAGATGACATCCGTATCGAGGCAAACGGATGCCTTGATGAATTGAATGCCGTGATTGGTATCGTGCGCTCCATGCTGGCGGCAAAAGATGCCTGGCAGGAGTTGCTGCATGCTGTCCAGCGGGAACTGATGGTGGTGATGAGCCATGTGGCCACTCCCTCGGGAGTGGTGAACCCTAATCCGCTTTCTGCCGCAGAGCTCACGCTACGCTGTGAGCAGGAGATGGATGCCATGACCGTCCTGCTGACGGACAACGGCTACTTCCTTTTGCCTGGTGGCACTCCCATATCAGCCCAACTGCAGTTTGCCCGTACCGTGGCCCGCCGTGCCGAACGCCGTTTGTGGACACTCCATCGCCAAGACCCTGTGAACGAGGATATTCTGCGCTTCATCAACCGCCTTTCGGACTTGTTCTTCGTCATGGCCCGCATGGAGATGCAGCGGCAGGACTGGCCGGAGGAGAAATGGCAAGAGTTTGCCTACAAAAGGAAAAGACTGTAAGCACTTATCGCTAACCGCCGGGAAGCTGTTTTCAGCATAGGGGTTCTATTTGCTGTCCGAGCCTTAAATCATACAGACATGCCCGTACTTCCGCTTCGCTGCCGATATGCTTTCCTGCATCGTCGGACAGCTTCACGCATTCGCGCCATTCCTGGTTGACGTTCATCTTGCATTGCGTCAGTTTCATTACAATGTTGGAGGGCTTGAATCCGGTATCATTCGTCAGATTGGTGCCGATGCCGAAGGAGCAGCGGATTTTGCCCCTGCAATGCTCCTGGATGTCGAGTGCCTTGCCAAAGTCGAGCGCATTGCTGAAGACGATGGTTTTAGTGGTAGGGTCGATGCCCAGTTCGCGGTAGCGGGCAACGAGCTTGTCGGTGAAATCGAATTCATCGCCGGAGTCGCAGCGTACACCGTCGAATAGTTTGGCCTGCTTGCGGCTCAGGTTACTTAAGAAAATGCCGGAGGTATAGGTATCGGACAGTGCGATGCCCAAGTCACCGTCGTACACGTTCACCCAGTTTTCCAAGGCCATGTAGTTGGCGTGTTTGTAGCCGAACTGTGCGCCGTGGAACATGAACCATTCATGCGGATGCGTCCCCATAGGCTTCATGCCGTATTTCATGGCGAAGTGGCAGTTGGAAGTCCCGGTACAGTATTCGGCGGCTTCCTTCAGACGGTCTATGACTTTGTCCTGTACCTCGAACGAGAAGCGTCTCCGGGTGCCGAACTCTGAAAAATACAGCTGGTGTCGGTTGGAGAGTGCCACCTTTTCGGACAGTTTGCAGAGTATGCCGTCCATGTCGGCCACGTTTCCCAAAGAACGGTTCTTTATTTCGGATACGATGGAAAGCAGGGGGACTTCGTAAAGGGTGGCCTTGTACAGATAGTCCGTGATTTCAATGTTCAGGTGCCGGTCCTCGTCCAGATGGATGCTTACCTTCTCCGGCTGGAAGCGGAAGGAGGAGAGCCACTCCCAATAGACCCTCGGCAGGAAACGGCAGTGGCGGGTCATGTATTCCAGCTCTTCGGCAGTAAGTACGGTCTGTGCCAGGCTGTCCACCGCCTCTTGCAGTTCCTTCAGAAACGTGTCCGTATAGGCGGTGTCGTCTCTGTCCTTGAAGCTGAAAGTGCCCATGGCATAGGGAAACAATTTGATGTAGGCATACGAGGTGGTGAATTTGTAAAGGTCTGTATCGAGTATGGTATGAATCATGGCAAAATATTCTTTAGTTATGATGTTCGATTTTGGGGATGAAGATAGTGAAAATTTCTTATTTGATCAGCCTCTATCTGTTAACAACGGCATATTCCTATTAAACCATGTTATAAATGAGACCGTCATGGACAGAAATTTTGGATATTTCGGGGAAGTCCGTACATTTGCAATGTGTTTTTCATAGTATTAGATTTAAGGTTAACAAAAGATTGGCTGTCTGGGATAGATAGCCTTTTTTTATGCCTTCACTTTTCCTTTTCCGTAGAGGTGGCGTGTAGTGCAGAGCGCCAAAGTTCCATAGACCAATACTTGTATCCACATCGTCAGCATCTGCGGCCATACGTCGGCCAGCGTTCCACCCATTGAATTCAGTTTTACAAAAGCAAGTACGGCAGGACCTGCCGGAAACAGATAGTGGGCTGTCTGCCAATACCACGGCATCAGCTCCAGCGGATAGGACACGCCCGAAAGGAAGATATAGCCCACAGAGAAGAAGGCTATCATCAGCAACGGCGCTTCGGAGTCTGTAAACCAGCGGGAGACGGCCAGGGCAAGGAAACTCGTGCCCAGCAGGAAGGGTATCATCATTGTGACGATGTCTCCTCCGCTGCCGATGTGTGGGATGCTGAACAGGTGCGGCAACAGTCCCAGCAGGAATAGGGAAAACACCACGTAGAGCATGAAGTATACGAAGGTCCTGCCTCCGACAATCCGTAATGTATCCTTCAATGAGTCGGCACGCATCAGCCGTATTCCTTTTCTTCGGGCTTCCGCTTCCTCGCCCGTCAGCATGGCAATCACCATCAGCATCGTCTGGAAGATGATGACAATTAGGACGGCGGGAATCAGATAGGAACCGTAGCCCTCTGTATAGTTGTAGAGCGCCGTGCCGGACACGCTGACGGGAGCGGACGAAGCCACTGCCAGCAGTCCTTGCGGAGGTAGGAATACGGTGCCCTCCATGCGGTGGGCATCGTTCACGGCAAGCATGACGCGCGCACTGGATTCTTGCAGTCCTTTGAAGTTGAGGAAAGCGTCCGTGGCGGCATAGAGCACGAAGACCGAAGTCTCGCCCCGTGCCACACGTGCCTCGAAGTCGGCAGGCAGGTAAAGGATGCCTGCCACGTCGCCCTGCTTCATCCATTGGCGGGCTTCGAGGATGTTGGGTGTCTGGCCGTAGACGGCGGTCTGGGGAGTGGCGTCGAGCAGCCGGATGTATTCGCGGCTGAGGGCAGAGTGGGAGAGGTCTACCACTGCGACAGGAGCCTTGCGCACCAGGTTGGGGGCGTACATGTAGTTGTAGAGCAGTCCGTAGAGGAAGATACCGCCTGCCAGCACGAGCAGGATGGCGGGATTGGTGGCGATGGCATGCCACTCGTGGCGGATGACGAAAGCTGTTGACAATGCGGTAGGTGGGCAAGGTGATGGGGAGGCGGAGATTGCTTCTTCCCTTATCTCTTTTTTTATCCACCATTTCAGCAATGGCAGTATCAGCAGTGCTGCCAGCAAGAAGATGAAGAGTGTGGCTACCGACTGCCAGAAGTAGGCAAATCCTGCATCGAAGTAAATCATGGCTTGCGCCGCCTCCGTGAAGTGCCGCACGGGGAAGAGGTAGGAGGCCGCATGCACGGGCGCATACATGGCTGTAACGGGAAACGTGACTCCGGACAGCGTAGCCCCCAACGACCCCACCATGGATACTACACTGATGATATAGGCAATCTTGGGAAAGACAGAATAGATAAAGACCGCCAATGCCTGGGTAGCGATGATGAAGAGCACGGTCACTGCATTCATCAGCCACAGACTGCCAGCGAAGGGGATATGTAGCGGGCCGAACAGTACATAGTTTGCCAGGATACCGATGGACGAGAAGATGAGGGTATAGGGCAGCAGTTTCCCTGCTACGGCAGTGAGGATATTGCCTCGTGCCGTCTCCAGCCATTCGCCGACGCTGCCGAATTTCAGTTCGCTGCCTATGGAGTAGACGGTGGTGAGCAGGATGAGTATCTGGAACAGTACGAAAAAGAAAGGCTGGCTCAGGTAGATGGAGTAGTCCATGTCCGGATTGTAGAGGGGATGGGTACTGGCTTCTACGGGGAGCAGAAAGGTCTGTATCTGTTCTCCGCTGACTCCCAGAGCTTCGGCCTGCATCACGATGGGCGAGAGCGCCACGGGGGCAAGCGTATTCTCGAACGCCGCCATCAGCTCGCTGCCTACCGAAAGAAGGGCATAGTGGTAATAATAGGTGAGCGTTGCGCCAGTTCCCGTCACCGCCTTCTGTTCGAAGCGGGGCGGGATGACGAGGTAGCCGTATATGTCCTTCTGTTGCAATGCCCGGCGGGCGTCGGCTTCGTCGGTGAAGTGCTCCGTCACACGGAAGGTGGGGGCGGCAGAGATGCGCCGGGAGATATTGCGCGAAGTGGCAGTGTTGTCCAGGTCGACGATACCTACGGGAATGTTCTCCATCTGTCCGTTTCCGAAGATGGTGGCCATGAAGAACAGACAGAACAAAGGCAGCACGACGCAGACGCCGAGGTATAGACGGCGGGAGGTCATGCGGTGCCATTCGCGACGGATAACCATGCGAAGCGCTTTCATTGCGCAGCCAAATTCTTTATCTTTCATTTTTCATTCTTCATTTTTAAGAGTACGGACATCCCCGGTCTCAATCCCTCTACCTGCTGTGTGGGACGTGCGTGTATCTCGAACGTCTGCATGTCATAGCTGCCCGTCTGTTTGGTGGATTTCCAGGTGGCGAAGCTGCCCAGCGGACTGATGTAATAGATGCGGAATTCAATGTCCTTGCCGTCGATGGCGGGGACATCGGCACGGAAAGTACCTCCCATCTTGAACTGCGGCATCAGGTCCTCGCGTATATTCAGTACCACGTGTGCATCGTCCATCACGACGAGGCTCATGATGGGAGTGCCGGGAGCCACCAGTTCTCCGCGTTTGGGGAAGATGGTGGCTATCTGGCCGTCTTCGGGAGCGGTGAGACGGGAGTCGACGAGGAGGGAGGAGACTTCATCGACAGTGCTTTGCGCCGCTTCCACCAAGCTACGGGCCGAGGCGCGGTCCTCGCTCTGCGCTCCGTCCACGGCCATCTGATATTGCTCGTAGGCGGCACGTTCGGCGGCTTGGGCGGCTTTGTACATGGCTTCCACCTCGTCACGCCGCTGGGAGGTGACGACACTGTCCTTATAAAGCGTTACAATGCGCTGGTAAGTAGTCTTGGCGAGGGCAAGGTCGCTCTGCGTCTTGTTCCAGAGTTGCCGGGCGGTGGCTACAATCTGGCGGCGGGTACCGGCGTCTATCTTCTTGTTCTGCTCCTGGGCCACCTGCTCCAGGGCATTCACCTGGCGGTATTTGGCTTCGATGGTGGGGCTGTTGATGACGACAAGCGTATCGCCTGCCTTCACCCAGTCGCCCTCTTGTACGAGGAAGGAGTCCACACGTCCGGGCAGCTTCCCGCTGATACGTATTTCCGTTGCTTCCACTTGTCCTTGCAGGACCAGGGGCTGCCGGCTCATGAGTAATATGCCGGCAAGCGAAATGATGACCGTTGCAGCCAGGATAATGACGAATGCAATGCTGATGCTTTTATTATTGATTTTCATAAAGGGTAGGTTTTAATAAGTTGTCTCGAAATATTTCTCGAACCGTTCCGGCGTTCCGCAGATAGCCAGCAGGTTCATCAGTGCCACATCATATTCGTAGTAGGCTGCCAGACGCGCCACGCGGACGGTTGCCAGCATCGTTTCCGCATCTACGACCTCGGTACTGGTTGCCATGCCTTCGGCAAAGGATTTCTTGCGGATTCGCACCAGCTCTTCGCTCAGCTCGATGGTGGTATTCAAGGCGCGTACGTTGTCTTGTGCCTTTTGCAGTTGGGTGTAGAGCTTGTCGATGCCTACGCTCAGGTCTTCTTTGGCTTTTTCTTGTCCCAGGGCAAGGGTCTGCTGGGCTATCTTCGACTGGCGGATGCGCTTCTCACGCGCCAGTCCGTCGAACAGGTTCCAGGTGAAGCCCACGCCTACGATGGTGCGGGGGACGAGGTTGCTCTGTATGCCGTGGGCATAGAGGGTCTGCTTGCCGAATACGGCGATGTCCGGCAGGTAGTCGCTCTGGTCGATGCGGAGCTGCTGGCGGGCAATCTGTGACTGCAGTTGCAGTTGGTTCACGGTGTAGTTCTCCACCCGCATGGCTTGCAGGAACTCCTCTTTGGCGGGCAGTTGGTCGTTGATGAAAAGCTCCGAAGTAGGATGGATGCTGCATGTGTCTTGCAGGTTGAGCAGGGTGCGCAGGGCACTTTGCACGACGGAGGCCTCCTTCCGGGCAGCCTCCAGTGAACGGGCAGTTTCATCCATATTCACTTGGGCAAAGAGCCGGCCTGCCTTGTCTATCATGCCGGCAGCTTCCAGTTTAAGGGCATTCTGGTAATGGCGTTGCAGACTGTTGTAAGTCTCCTGCCGCACGCGTACTACCTCTTGCGCAAGTTTCAGCCCGAAGTAGCTTTCTGCCAGCAGGGTGCGTTGCGTGGCATCGGTCTGTCCCCGGTTTTCGCGGGCAATGTCTATCATGGTGTTGCCTATCTTCGAGGCCCGGATGCGCTTGCCGCCGGAGAATACGACCCATTCGGCGGTCAGGCCGACGGAAGTCAGGTTGCGTGGAGCCAGTGGAAAGGCAAGGGTATGGGAGCCTATCTGGTCGAGTATGCTGCTGATGAATTGGTCGTCCGGCACGATGTTGTGCACAAAGTCCTTTGCCGGGTCGGTGAACTGGGAAAGGGGCTGTTTTACCTCTATCTTTTCGGAAAGATGCACGAACGTACCGGCACCTTGCAGGGAGGGGTACCAGAGGGCATTCAGTTTGTCACGTTCCGCACGGGCGGCTTCAATTCCCTTGTCGGCTATTTTCAGGCTGCGGTTGCCGTTTTGCATCTGCCTTAGGGCATCACCGAAGCTAAGGGGAAGGGAGGTTTGTGCGGCCACTCCACCGATGGCAAGCAGTACGCAGGCAGCAGCCGGAAAGAATCTCCGGCATAATAGATTATTCATAAGTTCGTTCGGTTTAGGGGTTCTTGTTTCTCTAAACAAGAGGAGGTGGGAATTGTTCAGTAGTCATCTTTTTGAATAGAACGTTACAAATATAACGAATAGTTTCCGAAGATATGGCTTATGAATGGGAGAGATATTCGGATTTGCACTATCTTTGCATTCGCTAAAATGGAATTTATGGAGAAACTTCATCCGATTATGTTTGCCGGGACGGGTAGTGATGTGGGAAAGAGCATCATTGCTGCCGCCTTCTGCCGTATCTTCAAGCAGGACGGCTATCAGCCCGCACCGTTCAAGGCACAGAATATGGCGCTCAATTCATTTGCCACTCCCGAAGGGCTGGAGATAGGCCGTGCCCAGGCTGTGCAAGCAGAAGCCGCCGGAGTGCCTTGCCACACGGACATGAATCCGCTGCTGCTGAAACCACAGTCGGACCATACCTCGCAGGTTGTTCTTAACGGGCGTCCTATCGGCAACCGCAATGCTTATGATTATTTCCGCAAGGAAGGACGCGACGAACTGCGCTGGGAGGTTTGTGCTGCCTACGACCGCCTTGCCGCCCGCTATAATCCCGTTGTGCTGGAAGGCGCGGGAAGCATCTCCGAAATCAATCTGCGGGATACCGACCTTGTCAATCTGCCGATGGCCCTGCATGCCGGAGCCGATGTAATTCTTGTGGGCGACATTGACCGTGGCGGTGTGTTTGCCAGCGTCTACGGTTCGCTGATGTTGCTTCGTCCCCATGAGCGGGAGCGAATTAAAGGAATTCTTATCAACAAGTTCCGGGGGGATATACGTCTCTTCGAGTCGGGCATTACGATGCTGGAGGAGCTTTGCGGCATTCCCGTTGTCGGGGTGGTGCCTTACTACCGTGATATCTACATTGAAGAAGAAGACTCCGTGGCGCTTGCCGCAAAGTCTGTCCGTGCCGAGAAGGGAAAGGTGAACATCGCCGTCATTCTGCTGCGCCACCTCAGTAACTTCACCGATTTTAATGTCCTGGAACGTGACCCGCGCGTACATCTCTTCTATACCAACAATGTGGATGAGCTGGCAAAGGCCGACGTCATCCTGCTGCCCGGCTCCAAGAGCACGCTTGATGACCTTTACGAATTGCGCCGTAACGGTGTGGCGGCTGCCATCATCCGTGCCCACCGTGAAGGTGCCACCGTGATGGGTATCTGCGGCGGCTATCAGATGATGGGGCAGGAGGTGCTCGACCCTGAGCATGTGGAGGGGGACATTGAACGCCTGCCCGGACTGGGGCTGTTGCCCATCAGTACCCGCATGTCGGGAGAGAAGGTGACCCGCCAGGTGAAGTTCGGTCTGTGCAATCCCCATTCTCCATCTTCCACTCTCCATTCTCCATTAATGCAGGGCTATGAAATCCATATGGGAGTGACCACCCCTGTGGAAGGTACTCCCGATTCTCCTTTGAATCTTCTGGAGAACGGCTCTACCGACGGTTACTACGTGGACTCCACCTGCATGGGGACCTATATTCATGGCATTCTCGACAATCCGGAATTCATAGATTTCCTGCTTGTGCCTTTTGCAGACAAACTGTCCGGGAATGCCGGCGCTTTCGATTACCATACATTCAAAGAAGAACAATACGATAGGCTTGCCGAGCACGTGCGCCGCCACGTCAACCTGCCGCTTATCTACCAAATATTGACAAAGAACCATGATTGAAGGACACGGAGACGATTCCTATAAATACAGCCGTCCCATTACGGCAAACTTCAGCTCGAACGTTTACAGCAGGGTAGACCTCTCTGCCTTGAAGGCGCATCTGTGTACCCGGATTGACGGCATCGGCAACTATCCCGAACCGGAGCCTTACACGCTTGAGGCCTGTCTTGCCCGCCACCACCGTCTTCCTGCCGAGGCAGTGTGCGTGACGAATGGAGCTACCGAAGCCATCTATCTTACCGCACAGACTTTCCGCGGGACAAACACCGCCATTGTGCAGCCCACTTTCAGTGAATATGCCGATGCCTGCCGCATGCACGGTCATCGGGTCACTTCCCTCTATCGGCTTCCTGCGGAGAGCGAGGGGTATCGCTTGCCGGAAGAGGTGCGCATGCTGTGGCTGTGCAATCCCAATAACCCTACCGGAACGGTTGTGGAGAAGGAATATCTGGCAACACTTATCAGTCATAATCCGCAGGTATGTTTCGTCATCGACCAGTCCTACGAGTTTTTCACCTTGCGTCCGCTTTTCTCTGCTGCCGAGGCTGCGGAGTTTCCCAACGTCTTGCTGCTGCACTCCATGACCAAGCGTTATGCCGTTCCCGGTCTGCGACTGGGATATGTCATCGGCGCCCCCCACCTGCTGCACCGTCTGCGTACCAACCGTATGCCCTGGTCGGTCAACCAGCTTGCCATTGAGGCAGGGCTCCATCTGCTGGAACATGATGTTCCCAATCCGCTGGATGTGGCGTCTTACTTGCAAGAGGCTGCCCGCCTGCGCAGTGCGCTCGAGGCATTGGGAGGACTGGAGGTATGGGCCACCGAAACCCATTTCATGCTGGTGTGCCTCCGTATGGGTAGGGCTTCCGCTTTGAAAGACTATCTGGCAGGGGAGCATGGTATCTTGATTCGGGACGCCTCCAACTTCGACGGACTGAATGAGCATTTCTTCCGTATAGCCGCCCAGAGCCGGGAGGAGAATGACAGGCTTGTAAAAGCAATAGGACAATGGCTTGAGGAGGAATAACCGATGGAAGAAGATGTGCTTATACTTTTGGGTGTCGCCTTCAACTTGAACCTGCCGCTTCTCACTGCCTGGCTGCTCGACCATTGGCTGGGCGACCCGGCGTGGCTACCCCATCCGGTGGTGGCTTTTGGCAAAGCCATCTCTTTCTGTGAGCACCGGTTGAACCGGGGCGATTCGCGTTTCCTGAAAGGTGCGTTTGTGGCGGTGTCTCTTGTCTTGGGGGTATATGTCATTACGCTTTTGTTGCTCCGCTTGGCGGCACTCTTTTCTCCGGGCATGCTTCTGACGGTGCAAATATTGCTGATATTCTATTGCTTGGCGGGCACTACGCTGGTTCGCGAGGTGCGTATGGTGTTCAAGGCGGTGGACCGTTCCTTGGAGGAAGGGAGGATGCAAGTGGCACGTATCGTAGGGCGTGATACGTCTGCACTCTCGGCGCAGGAGGTGAGAACCGCGGCATTGGAGACTTTGGCAGAGAATTTGAGCGATGGGGTGGTTGCTCCCTTGTTCTGGTATCTGCTGTTGGGAGTTCCGGGCATGCTTGCCTATAAGATGGTGAACACGCTGGATTCCATGGTCGGCTACAAGAATGAACGCTATCGTCGGTTCGGCTGTTTTGCTGCCCGTTTGGATGATGTTGCCAATTATATTCCTGCTCGTCTGACAGCCTTTCTGATGGTACTGGTTTCCGGTCGCCTTTCCTTGTTTGCTTTTGTGGGCAGATATGGCAGCCAGCATGCCAGTCCCAATTCCGGTTATCCGGAAGCCGCCCTTGCCGGTATTTTGAATTGCCGTTTCGGGGGTCCGCACAACTATTTCGGCGAGGAGGTATGGAAACCTTATATCGGTTCTAATGAACGGCCTCTGAAGACAGAAGATATGCGTGTGGCTGTCCGCATCAACCGGCGTGTGGAGTGGTGGATGGTAGTTGCCGTAATAGTGACATCGACCTTGGCTTCCTTTTGTTTTTAAAATGTTGTTATTTTAACTGATTCTTTGTCTGTTCCAAAAAGATATAATATCTTTGCAAGACCGCGTTGCATTAAAAATGTAACTTTTAAAGCAGACAAAGTCTTATAAATGAGGATAAAGCAACTATATATATTCCTTTTCTTTATTTGGTTCGGGAGCACAATAATTGCATCGACAACAGATAAAGCGGATTCTTGGACTAAAGAAAAGGAAAGTATAGTCCATGAGGTCATCTCCACTTTTCACAACAGCCTCGGTTTCGACTATCTGACCCGGGAGGAGTGTGACTCGCTGAATGCCGACGGCCTTTTGTCCCAATTGGATGAATCCCAGCGCTACTACACCTATTTCGAACTGGAAAGAATACTTATAAAATCCTCCCTTTTCCGTGGAGAAATCCGTATGGCCATTGCCCAGAGCGACCAGATGTACTCCAAAGCCCGCGCGCTTGCCTACCCCTTCGGCAATGCCCTTGCGCTGAATGCCATGGGAGAGGTGTACAGCTATACCGGTAGGCTCCGGGAAGCCGGTGCCGCTTACGAAGAGTCTTTGAGACTGCTGGATGGGATGGACGGGGAGGATGTGCATATCCGTATGCTACTGGTGGAACTGATAGATTATAACCTGCGCATACGGAATGTAAACGGTGCCTCGCGTTATCTTGCACGTCTGAACTTCTATCCGGAAGACCGGCTTTCTCCGCTGGAGCTGGCCATGCGTCACATCTCCAATGCTTCCTGCCAATTATTCAAGGGTGACTTGAAAGCTGCCAGCCATTGTCTGGTACAGATAGGCCAGCTTGAAACGCAACTGATTCCGGAGATACAGCAATACCTTCTGATTATAGATGCCCGTTATCTGGTGGCCACCGGAGAGCATGAGGCAGCCTTGACCGCCTACAATGATTTCCTTCAAACCGAATATGCCCGGATAAACCATAACATCTACAAGGAAGCTCTGCTCGAAAAAGCGGATTTACTGGTGAAGATGGGAAACAAGGAAGAAGCCTACGGACAGTACGGCAAGGTCTTTTCGTATATCAAGACTTCGTTCGAGAAGAACTATCCCAAGGAGATAGACCGGCTCTGTACCCGTTTCCAGGCCGACCAACTGGCCTACCAGAACGAACGCGACCGCATTGTATCCATGCGTTTCTATCTGGCAGGCATCATTGTGTCCGTACTGTTTCTGATATTCCTCCTGGTGCTGGGCTGGAAGAAGATATTCCGTTTGAAGCATTCCCAAATGCGGCAGGAGGCGATGAAGGAGAAAGCGGTGCAAGCCATACAACGGAAGAATATGTTTCTTTCGAACATGAGCCATGAGGTACGTACGCCGCTGAATGCCATTGTCGGATTCTCGGCGGTACTGACGGATGAGGACGAGTCGTTCGATGACGAATCGCGCCGGGAATTCTCCGAAATTATCAAGGTGAATTCCTTTCAGTTGCTGAAACTTATCAATGACATTCTGGATTTCTCGGATTTCGAGAATGACAACATAACCTTCAACATCCGCACGCATGATGCCGTGAAGTTGTGTAATGAGGTCGTGGAGACCGTGATGGTCTCGCGCAAGCTGGAGGTTGAAATGCGTTTTGACACGGATTTGTCCGTCCTGATGCTGGATACGGACGATGCGCGTCTCCGCCAAGTCTTGATAAACCTGCTGGTGAATGCCGCCAAGTTTACGGAACAAGGCTCCATTGTGCTGGAACTGAAGATGGCCGATGCCGATACGGCACTTTTCTCCGTGACGGATACCGGATGTGGCATTCCACCGGAGAAGCAGCACTTGATTTTTGAACGCTTTGAAAAGCTGAATGATTTTGTGCAGGGAAGCGGACTGGGCCTTTCCATCTGCCAACTGATTGTGAAATATATGAACGGCAAGCTGTGGGTGGACAGTGGGTACACCCGTGGCGCGCGTTTCTGTTTTACGTATCCTTTGAAGTATAATCCCGCATTACACGGAGGAACGGCGCAATGAAACGAATACTGATTCTCATCCCTGTTTTGTTTTGCGGATATATCTGTCCGCTGCTGGCAGAAGACACGGGGGCTGTCCGGTATCAGGACAGCATCCTGAAGGTTGCCGATACTCTGCCGGCCACCCTTGTCCGGCTGACGTATCTCCGTGACATGGCCTACAAGCACCAGTATGCTCCCTATAACATGACTTTTTCCACCCGTCTGTACGAGGAGGCGCGGCGGCAGAAGAACGCTTTCTATGAGAATATGGGCGCCTACTATCTGGCGGCATGTTATGACAAGAAACACGACCCGGACAGTCTGTCGTATTGGGTGGATGTGCTGAAGGATTTTGTCTCCCAGGTAGGCACTTACGATTATTATCTGGAGCAGAAGGCTGCCATCAGCCGCGCCCTGGCTTCCAAGAGACAGATAGAGAAAGCGGTGTATGTGGCTAAGGAGACGTTGGAGGAATCAAAACTCCGCCATAGCAATAACGGGATGATAGCGGCGTATAACAGTCTGGGATGTGCCTACGGAGTGTCCAGCCGCCCGAATGAGGCACTGGACTCTTTCTTGGAGGCTTACCGGAATTTCTCTCCCCAGACAAAGGCCAGCCTGAAGGTGGATATACTGTCGCGTATTGCCCAGGTATACGGCAATGGCGGTAAAGACAGCCTGAAGCTGCCCTATTTGCATGAAATGGACACGACGTTGCAGACGGTTATTTCCAAAGAACCCGAGACACGGAAGAACTGGAGCAATTTCGAGATTGACTGCGAAGTGAAGTATATCCTGCACTACATGAACCAGAAGAACTTTACAGTGGCGCACGAGCATATCGAGAAAGTAAAGAAACTGCTTGAACCGCATGTAGATCCCGTCTTCTGGCTGAATGTCCAGTTGATACAGCTTCAATACTATGCCAAGACCGATGAGTATGACAAAAGCATCGCATTGATAGACGAGGTGACCCCTACGGTACTGAACAACTACGTCTCCACCTTTGCCACTTTGATAAACTACAAGGCGAGTACGCAATATGACAAGGGGGACATTGACGGGGCCATCGAGACTCGGCGCTACCTCATACGCAAGCAGGATTCGCTGAACAATGCCTTCTCGGCCAACCAGTTGAAGCAGGTGAAGGAGATTTACCACATTGACGAGCTGTTGTTGGAGAAGCAGAAGATTCAGGACATGAATTACCGTATAGGATTTATATTCCTGGGTGTCTGCCTGCTGCTGATGCTGCTTTTCTACTTGTATACTCGCTATGTCTCCGGAAAGATTGCTGTCATAGAGAAGAAGACGGCTGAAGCCGCTTTGCAGGCAGAGACGGACAACATCGCGAAGGAACGTCTGAAATCGGAAATCAGCCATGATATACGTACTCCGCTGAATGTGGTGGTGGGCTTTGCCGAATTGCTGACCGGAAAGGAGGAGCTGGATAAAGAGACTAAGAGGGAGTACGGACAGATGATTCAGACCAATGCGGAAAGTCTGCTGAATTATGTCAACAGCATTCTGGAGTTGTCTCGCTTGGAGTCCGGCAAGATTCAGTATGAGGACGAGGAGTGTGACATTATTCAGTTGTGCAGTGAGGTGCTGGATAAAGTGAACGGCCGTGAGGAGAGCACTGTGTCTGTCAGCCTGCAGACCGACCTCAAGGAACAGTTTGCGAGGACGGACCGGAGGTGGTTCGATACATTGCTTGTCAGCATGCTGACTCCGTCAGAGAATGACACTGCCCGTTATGAGGCGATTATCCGCATCAGACGGGACCGCACTAGGTCGGCCCTCTATTTCGACGTGGTCAACGCCCCGTTTGCAAAGGTACATTTTGAGAATAAAACGAGCTTGATTCGCCATGAAATCAATGCCCATTTTATTCATTATTTTGGAGGTATCTACAAGGTGCAAACCGAAGCGGAGGAAGGCTCTACTATTTCGTTCACTATTCCTTGTTGAGATTGATGCGGACGATGCCGCCGTAGGGCGTCAATGCGTCGAAGGCTTCTTCGGCTTTGAGGATTCCGGCATAGAGTTGTGCGCAGATTAATACGCCTCCGTGTGCGAAGATGGCAACGCGTGTATAGGGCTTCTTCTTTAATTCGTCCAAAAACTGGCTGACACGCCGGTATTGCATGGTAAAAGATTCTCCACCGGTAGCTGCCACGTTCATGTAGTCGGCATACCATTCCTGCAGGCGTGGGTCTTCATTCTGCTCGAACGGCTTCATCTCCCAGTCGCCAAAATTGATTTCCATAATCCGTTTGTCCCGTTCTGCATCGGGATAGCCGCAATAGGTGGCGAGGCGCACGCAGCGGGTTAGGGGACTGGTGTAGACGTGGTCGAACGGAAGGTATGCCTTCAGGTTTTCTGCCGTCACGGCGGCTTCCGTTTCAAACGTGGGTTTCAGGGGAACATCGGTCTGACCGTAGCACATCCCCGGAGGAACATCTACCGAAGTGTGTCGAATGAGTATTACTTCCATCTTTAATTTTCAGTTGTTAATTTATAATTAGAATAAGGCTTCCCAAGTAGAAGGACAGTTCGCATAGCAGGAAAGTGGCCCCGCAGCAGTCACCCGTATATCCTTGTAGGCGCCGCTTCATCAATCGGTAGAGCAGGAAGAAGGTGAGCAGTGGGAAGAGGGTGGCAATCCACAGTTTTATAGGCAGCAGCAGTACGAAAGGAAGCAGACCGCAAAGAAATCCGGCCAGTAACTCGTGCCAGCTCATGCGGTTGTAGACGGTCTTGCTTTTGCTGTCTTCCTCTTTCCGGGCATAGGGCAGGTAGTTGACAATCTGGGAGGCACAGAACTTGGACCAGCAGTCACCGCTGAGCACAAGGATGCAGAGAAGTCCCAGTGGCAGGTGATGAAGTTGGAACAACAGCAGGAAATAGCATATCAATCCGATGACACCGTAGCTTCCGATGTGGGAATCCTTCATGATGGCAAGAGTCCGTTCTCGGGTGGTGCCGCCGCCGAAGCCGTCGAAAAAGTCCGCCAGTCCGTCTTCGTGCAGGCAACCGGTGACAAGCAGGCGTGCGATGAGGGCAAGAATCCATGCCAATGACACCGGCATAATCTGTCCGGCAAGCCACAGCACTGCCGCCATCACGCCTCCCGTCAGCCAGCCTACAAGCGGCCAATAGGGAACCACATGCTTGAAACACTCTGCCGGTACTTCCTTGATTTTCCAGAAGGGCAGTCGGGTGAGCATTATGAATGCAGCCAAGACATTGTTCATGTTAAAAGTATTTAGTGATGGAGGCATGTGCAAAGTTATCCATTTCATTGAGCATCCGCACGGCCGAGTCGACAATGGGATATGCACAGATGGCCCCCGTTCCTTCTCCCAAACGCAGCCCCAGATTCAGCAGCGGACGGGCATGCAGGGCGTCGAGTACCAGTTTGTGGCCCGACTCGTCTCCGCAGTGTCCGAAGATGGCGTAATCCGTCACTTCCGGGTAGAGCCTGGCGGCGGCAAGCAGGCAGTTGGTCATGATGAATCCGTCAACAAGGATAATCATCTTCAGCTCGGCAGCTTGCAGCATGGCGCCTATGGCCATTACCATTTCCAGTCCACCAAAGTAGCGGATGATGTCCCGGGGAGAGCCGTCGCCTTTGTAATTCTCCATAGACTGTTTCAGCACTTCGTATTTGTGGCGGATGCCCGCGCTGTCGAGTCCGCTGCCTGCGCCGACACATTGTTCCAGAGGAATGCCGGTAAAGCAGGTCATCCACAGGGAGGATGAAGAGGTGTTTCCGATACCCATTTCACCGAAGCTGAGGACATTGCTGCCTTCTTCATGGCATTGGCGCACCACCTCGGCACCCCGTTCCAGGCACATCTCCATTTCCTCTTCCGTCATGGCTGCCTCGTGCAGATAACTCCGGGTGCTTTTACGTACTTTCATATTGATGATGCCTTTCTCGTAGGGGAGGTCGTAGTCTACTCCTGCATCTACTATTTTCAGGGTAAAGCCGTGCTGCCGGCAGAGGAAATTGACACCTGCCCCTCCATGAAGGAAGTTGCTGATTTGCTGCCAGGTGATTTCCTTTGGAGACAGACTGACACCTTCTTCTACAATGCCGTGGTCGGCGGCGAAGATAATGTTTTGCGGATGTTTCAAGGTGGGGGATAATGTCTGTTGTATGAGTCCGATTTGGAGTGCCAGTTCTTCTAAAATGCCCAATGAGCCTTTGGGTTTGGTCAGGTTGTTGATTTTGTCAATCAATGCGGGACGGATTGACTCGTCCGGACGGGTGATATGAAATGTTTTCATCAGTCTGTTGAATTTTAATTGTCTGTTGTTTTATGAATGAGTGTTTTTTACGGTAAGTGGGATGCCGGATACCATCAGTATCACTTCGTCGGCACGGGCGGCTACATATTGGTTCATCCAGCCTTGCATGTCCGTGAACTTTCGTTGCAGTTCGTTCTCGGAAGTTCCTCCCATACCTATTTCATTGGTTACAAAGATGAAGGTTGCGTCTTGTGCCGTGAAGCGGTCGAACTCTGCCTTTACTGCGGCAAGTGCCCGGTCGGTATCTGAATGCAGGTCGAAGAAAAAGTTGGTACACCATAAGGTGATGCAGTCTATCAGGACGATCCGTCCCTCCAGCCGGTGGCGGCTGAGTTCTTTCTCCTCTTCGATGTTTGTCCATTCCGGTCCCCGGCGTTCCTGATGCCGGATTACCCTCTGGCGGAATTCTTCGTCCCAGATGCGTGCCGTGGCAAGATAAACGGGAGTGGGAGAGAGCTCGAGTGCCAGCTTTTCCGCATAGGTGCTTTTGCCGGAACGTGCTCCTCCGGTGATGAGTATGATTCGTTTCATTGGTATTTAGTCTGTATTTTGAAAGAATATCTTTGTTTTCCCGAGCAAAAATAGGAAATATTTGACGAAACGTTTGTTTTTTTAGGAAGGAATTTATTAACTTTGCCACCGTTTTTAAGGCATGACCTTGGAAATGTTTATGCGGCAGTAGCTCAGTTGGTAGAGCATCAGCTTCCCAAGCTGAGGGTCACGAGTTCGAACCTCGCTTGCCGCTCATAATGAAAGCCTTGATAGTTAATAGATTAGCTATCGAGGTTTTCTGCTTTTAGCAGGTTACGGAAAGTCTATTTTCGGGTGGTTTCAGAGGGTGCATGTAAACCAAGATGTAAACCGAAAATTCATTATGAATGCCTGTGTTTCAGTAGTTTGCTACAAATCTAAGACATTATCCAATGGTGAAAATCCATTGATGCTCCAAGTATCTAAAGGAGGAAAGCGTAAATACCAAAGTTTAGGCATATCCATCAATCCTAAATATTGGGACTTCACACGAAACAAACCTAAGCCTAACTGCCCTAATAAAGAATATATCCAAAAGATTATCTTGGATAAACAAAGGGAGCTACAACAACGCATGTTGGAACTAAACAGCGAACAAAAAGAATACACTACCACCACTTTACTCAATAATGAGAATACAAAGTTTGAGCTAAAAACAGTCAGTATGTTCTACAAGGAACTTATAGAGCAATACACACGGGAGGATAAATGTGGAAACCGTCTTATCTATAAAGGCTCATTCAATTCACTCAAAGTTTTCACTAATGGGAAATTGGATATTCCATTTAATGAAATAGATATTGCTTGGCTTAACAAGTATGAGAAGTGGCTACGCTCCAAAGGTAATAGAGAAACTACAATCAGCCTACTTTTTCGCACGCTCCGTAGTGCATACAATAAAGCTATCAAAGCAAAGTGTGCCCGAAAGTCCGATTATCCGTTTGATGATTACAAGATTAACAAATTCGATACCACTACCCAAAAGAGAGCCATTGCCAAAACAGACGTGCTGAAATTCACAACAGAAGTGCAGCCCATCGGAAAGCAACAATATATGGAGTTAAGCAAAGACATATTCGTGTTCAGCTATCTATGCGGTGGAATCAATTTCACAGACATAGCTAATCTGACAAACGAGAATATCCAAAATGGCAGGCTACACTATATTCGTCAAAAGACAAAAAAGCCAATCAAGATAGGAATACCGCAAGAAGCCATGCAGATAATCGAAAAATATTCAAAGGAGAGCAAAGGCTATCTATTTCCGATTTTAGATAGCAAGATACACAAGACCGCCCTACAAAAGCAGAACAGAATACATAAGATATTAGGAAAGGTCAATAAGAATCTAAAACTACTTGCCGCACAGCTTGGAGTTGAAGCCAACTTGACAACCTATGTCGCCCGGCACTCATTCGCAAGCGTCCTAAAGAAATCGGGAGTAAACATCGCATTGATAAGTGAAGCATTGGGACATTCAGACTTAGCCACCACTCAAATATACTTGGATAGTTTCGATAATGAGCAAGTGGATGAAGCCATGAGGAATCTCCTTTAATCTATAAATAAATCCCATTTGCAGCAATGCAGGTGGGATTTTCTTTATATTTTTGCAAAAAAAGGACAAAATGAGAAATATTGATTTTAATAAATACCAATCAGCTCTAATCATAGGAAATGGATTTGATTTAAGTTTAGGTTTATCCACAAGCTATATGGACTTTGTGAATAGGCTGAATACTTAGTTATTCAGTCTTTTTCTTTTTTAAGAACATTCATTCTCAGGTATTAATAATTCTTCTAAACTATTTTTTAAGCTGCACTTATATTGTTTTTCCCCTTTTTCTGTTTTTCTTATTGTTTGTTCGCATATGTAATATAGCCGAAACATATATTACATCGTGAATAGTAAATTTGCAAAAATGCAACACTTTAAAAGTTAATAAATATAAAAGAAGTAATAATATATTCTTTATATGTTGCTTTTATTAAAAATTATCCATTTATTTGTCTGACAAATAATACTAATAGGACTAATAATAACACGATTTAATATATGGAAAACTTAAAAATTGATGGGCAGTCGATTACTTTGGTAGACCAAGTGGAAGACAAGTTATTGAATTATTTCAGAAGTCAGGACTTGAAAGTGGGTGATTCTATCCCTAACGAAATTGAGTTGTCGTCAGCGTTGGGGGTAGCTCGTAGTGTTCTTCGGGAAGCTCTTAGCCGTCTGAAAATGATGGGAATGATTGAAAGCCGTACACGTCGTGGAATGATATTAACTGAGCCTTTCATCTTAGGGGGAATGAAGAGAGTGGTTGATCCCCGTATTATGAGCCAGGAATCACTTCTCGATCTTTTGGGATTCAGGGTTGCCTTGGAGATAGGAATCAGTAGTGACATATTTCATAATATTAAAGAGCAGGATATTATGGAACTGGAAGAGATTGTTAATGCAGGCGTTGCATTGGGGAACAACGAATATGCCAATCTCAGCGAATATACTTTCCATTCAAAACTATACGAAATAACGGGGAATAAGACGATTGTACAGTTCCAAAGCGTCATTCATCCGGTTATGAACTTTGTAAAAACCAATTTGAGGGAACGGGTGGAAGCTATAAATATAGAACTGGAGAAAAAGGGAAAGATTGTAACTCACACCGATTTATTGAACTTTATCAAGAATAAGGATGAAATGGGCTACAGAAATGCTATCGAGCAACACTTTTATGTCTATAAGAAGCTGATTTATGATAGGGCAGTGTTAGGAGAACAGAATAAGGGTCAATCACAATAAAAATATGACAAATGACACGGATTGTAAATAATTGTGTTGCATTGGTATGCCTTTGTTTGTTTTGGGGTCAAAGCCTGAGAGCTGCAGATGCTTCTCATTCTGAGCAGATAAAGTGGGGCAACGAGAGTGTTTTTAATGAGGAACACAACACTTTGGGACTCTTTTCCGGAGTACTTGGCGGACAAATTGTATTGGCAGGCGGCACTTCCGACGATTATAGCCGATGGGGAAGAAATGCGGTATGCCTTTCTGAAAATGCCGGATTCGCTTTGTATGAAGATGTGTTGTCCAAGCCGTTGGCTTATGGCGCTTCCATAACACTCTCTGACGGTATCTTGTGTATTGGAGGGCGTGATTCTTCCCAATGCTACAAAGATGTATTTCTTGTCACAATGCAGCAGGGCAAACTGAATGTTTCGGAAGATTGGCCGCCACTTCCTTTTCCGTTGTCTAACGCGGCAGGAGCACTACTGGACAATAAGGTATATTTGTTTGGAGGCAGGAAGTCGGTAAGTCCGTCTAGGTTATCGGATTCTTTTTTTGTGCTGGACTTGTCGAACAAGTCCAGAGGATGGAAAGAACTACCGGGCTATCCGGGATGCGTCCGGGAAGATGCAATTCTCGTGGTACAGAACAACGGCGTTTCCCCTTGTCTGTATTTATTGGGTGGACAGACGGAAACGGAAGAAGGGTTGTCTTCTTGCTTGACTGATGGATATGTCTATAACCCCCAATTGGGTAAATGGAGTTCATTAGGTTCGGATTTTCCGAAAGGAATATGTGCTGCTGTCGCCAGCGGAGCCAACCATATACTTCTTTTTCAGAAAGAGCCGGAAGATACACAGCATCTTAAAAAAGAGAATGCTTTATGGAAATACCATACAATTACGCAGACTCTTGTCAAGTCTGAATGTATTCCAGGTACCTATGACACCATGCAAGTCTTGCAAAGAAACCGTTCCTTCGTTATACTCGGTAGCAATGCCAGTTCCGGAACGAATAGACTGTACAGCCTTCAAGGGGATATTGTTCCTTTGGAAAAGGGGTTGGGACTTGTCAATATCCTTGTGATTATCGGTTATTTTGCCGTATTGGCCGGAATTGGAATTTACTTTTCACGGCGCCAGAAAAGTACGAACGACTATTTCAAGGGTGGAGGACGCATTCCGTGGTGGGCTGCCGGGCTGAGTCTTTTCGGAACCGCGTTGAGTGCCATCACCTTCATGGCTATACCCTCCAAGGCATATGCCACGAACTGGAGTTATGTGTTGTTCAATACCGGTATTGTGTTTGTTGCCCCCGTCATTGTTTATGTCTTTATTCCTTTTTTCCGGAGATTGAATATAACGACTGCCTATGAATATCTGGAGATACGTTTCAATGTCTTTATCCGGGTTATTTGCAGTCTGGCCTTTATTATTTTCCAGGTAGGGCGTATGGGCGTTGTGCTTTTTCTGCCCTCCATTGCTTTGAATGTGGTGACTGGATTGGATATATTCCTATGTATCGGTATTATGGGAGTTTGTAGTATTCTATATACAATGATAGGGGGAATAGAGGCGGTTGTATGGACAGATGCCATTCAAGTAATTGTACTGTTGGGAGGAGCGATATTTGCAGTGATATACATCTCGTGTTCTCTTCCCGGTGGATTGGGTGAAACGATTGATATTGCCGTGGCAAACGGTAAGTTCGATTTGGGAGCAACGAACTTTGACTTGAAGGATGCTACGATGTGGACTGTCATTATTGCCGCATGTTTTACCCATCTTACCACCTATGGGACGGACCAAAGTATGGTGCAGCGCTATCTCACTACCTCTTCGATGAAAGAGGCACGGAAGAGTGTATGGACCAATGCGATACTGACTGTTCCCGCCACACTGATTTTCTTCTTTATAGGCACTGCGCTTTATGCCTATTACAAGGTGTATCCTGAGAATCTGAGTATCAGTATTCCTAACGGCGATGCTATTTTTCCGTGGTATATTTTTACCCAATTGCCGGTCGGTATTGTAGGGTTGTTGATTTCGGGCATCTTCGCTGCGGCAATGTCCACTTTGAGCGGCAGTATGAATTCGGCAGCCACAGCTTATATAGTAGACATTTATTCACGTTTCTTTCATAAGGGAGAGGGTGGCAATGAATTGCATGCGGCACGTATGGCAACTTGTGTGATAGGAGTCATTAGTCTATCTTTTGCTTTTCTTATGGCAACATGGAATATCGCTTCATTGTGGGACGAATTTAACAAGATACTCGGGCTCATATTGGGCAGTATGGGAGGACTGTTCATGTTGGGCATGCTTACCAAACGCGCCAATTCCGGAGGAGCAATCATTGGTATAGTCGCAAGTATCATCGTACAATTGTTTGTTGCCAGATTCCAGACGTTCCATTTGCTTTTGTACACGGCATCCGGCTTTATCTCATGTTTTGTCATAGGTTATCTGGCAAGCTTGTTCTTTAAGAAAAAATAGGTTTGAACCTATCATTAATTATAATATAATTTTATTTATGAACAAACGACTTTTAACAGGATTAATCGCTGCACCATTTACGCCAATGCACGAAGATGGTTCCTTAAATTTGCAGGTGATCGGGCCGTATGCAGAGTTTCTGATGCAAAAGAAATGTGTGACGGGAGTGTTTATTTGTGGCACGACGGGAGAATCCGTTTCTCTGACAACAGAAGAACGAAAGGCTGTTGCGGAAAAATGGATGGAGGCAGCCAAGGGAAAACTGAAAGTGATAGTGCATGTAGGTGGCATGTCGCAGGTTCAGTGTGCCGAGCTGGCAGCCCATGCGCAAGCTATTGGAGCTGATATGATAGCAGCCATGGCGCCCTGCTTTTTCAAGCCCGGTTCTGTAGATGAGCTGATAGGTTTTTTCAAGCCGATAGCTGCATCGGCTTCCCGCTTGCCGTTTTATTACTATAACATGCCGTCCATAACCGGGGTTTCCTTGCCGGTACACAAGTTCCTTATAGAGGGCAAGAAGCAAATTCCCAATCTGGTGGGAGTCAAGTTTACTCATAACAACCTGATGGAGATGCAGCAGTGCATTCATGCGGACGGTGGGGCGTTCGAAGTCTTGCACGGTTTTGATGAGATACTGATTACCGGATTGTCGGTTGGAGCTAAGGCTGCCGTAGGCAGTACCTACAACTATGTTCCGGGTATATACAAAGCTGTGATGGAAGCCATGGAAAAGGGAGACCTTGAAACAGCTCGTGAAATGCAATGGAAATCTGTTGAAATCATTGATGTGCTGATAAAGCATGGGGGAGGAGTCAGAGCTGGTAAGATATTCATGAAACTGGCAGGAATAGACTGTGGACCATGTCGATTGCCGATAGCTCCTTGTTCTGAAGAAGAGCTGGAGGAGACAAGAAACGAATTGAAAAATACGGAATTCTTCAAATACATTAATTAACTAAAAACGATTGCCTATGGAGATATTGCAACAATACATCCAATGAAAAAACTCATTGGCCAACTTAAGTTTGACCCCCGAAAAGGGAGGGGAAACGAGTATTGGCACTTCCCGTTTCCCCTTAAATAAATTACTGAAACAATTTATTATTAAAATCGTAACAAAGATGAGAAAAATATTTCATTTTCACCTCATAACTTTTCTACTATTTTGCCCATTTTTGCTTTGGGCACAAGAATTTAACCTATCAGGTGTAGTAGTGGACAATACTGGTGAAACTCTTCCAGGAGTTTCCATCGCTGTGAAGGGTACGACTCGAGGAGTTATTACGGATATGAATGGCGCTTTCCAGCTGAAAGTAAGCAAGGGGGAAACTCTTGTATTTTCCTATGTGGGCTATGATGAACAGCAAATCCTGATTACTAATCAAAAGATTCTTAACATCCGGATGGAACCGACCACCATGGGGCTGGATGAAGTGGTGGTTGTAGGTTATGGTACCCAATCCAAGCGTACCGTAACATCCGCCATCAGCAAGGTGGATGGAGAAACATTGAAGGCAACTCCTATCAATACTGTGGGAGAAGGGCTGAAGGGTAAAATTGCGGGTGTACGCGTGTACAATGAGAACAATACTCCGGGTGCAGAGGCTACGTTCTTGATTCGTGGTGGTTCATCTATCAGTCAGAGTAATTCTCCTCTTATATTAGTTGATGGCGTAGAGCGCAGTACAGCGGGTATCAATCCCAATGACATCGAATCTATCGAAGTCTTGAAGGATGCCGCTTCTTCTGCTATTTATGGTTCGCGTGCATCGAATGGAGTTGTCCTGATTACGACAAGAAAAGGAAAAAGCGGTGCTCCTCGAGTGACGTTTGAGGCTTCCTTTGCAAACGAGAATGTGGAGCGGATGATTGAGTATCTGGATGCTACCCAAGCTGTTACTATCATGCGCGATCGTTGGGCTTCCGGACCCAGTCCGGAAAAGTTATACCTTGACGGATATGCTTATAGTTCCGGCAATACGGATGCTTCCAAGTTTTCTACCCGTTACCTGAGGGATGGAGAGAGCATTCCGGCAGGATGGAAGTCTGTGGCTGATCCGTTGGATCCCAGTAAGACTTTGATTTTTGAAGATAATGATTGGGCCAGTACTTGTTTCAAGAATGCTCTTTGGCAAAATTATTATGTGGGGATAGAAGGAGGTACGGAGAAATTGAGCTATGTGGGCAGTATTGGCTATATGAAAGATTCCGGTGTAGGTGTAGGCACGGCATTCGACCGTTTTAACGCCCGTACTAATGTAACTGCCAAAATCAGAGAGAACCTGACTTTCAGTAGCAACATAGATTACAGCCAGACGAATAGCGAAGAGTATGCCAGTCAGTATCAGGTGATTTCCCGTGGACTGATGACCCCGGCCGTTCAACGTAAATATTGGGTGTCTGACAATGAATGGTACGGAACCCCGACGCCAGGTCCAAACTCTTCGTCTCCGAATCCGAGCTTCTACTCGTATTTTAATGATAACAATCAGCGTACCAACCGTTTGGGGTTAGTCGGCTCTCTTGATTGGGAAGTTTTGAAAGGATGGCATGCTGTGGGCACCGCTTCTTTGTTTACGCAAAACAGCCATGGAGATACATTCATGCGTGCCAACCCGATGAATGGAACGCGGAAGGCGACTACCAACATGACGGATGAGCAACGGAAGAAACTGGAATTCTACACCAGCTATACAAGAACGTTTGCCGATAAACACAGCATCAGTGCGATGGTAGGATATTCCTATCAGCAATATTTGTACAAGTATGTGTATGCTGCCACTACCGGACACAGCTCCGACAAGATACCGACATTGAACGGAGGTTCTGTTTATTCCGATGCAACGTCGACCAAGCAGGAAGATGTGAATATCGGTTATTTCGGCCGATTGAACTATGATTATCTGAAAAGATATATGTTGACTGCTACTTTCCGTGAGGACGGCTCTTCCCGTTTTGCCAAAGGCAACCAATGGGGATTCTTCCCCGGATTGTCTGTCGGATGGGTTATGAGTGATGAGCCTTTTATGCAGAATATCGGTTTTATAAGTAATTTGAAGTGGCGTGGCAGTTATGGGCAGACCGGTAACAACTCCATCGGCTATTACGATGCATTAGGATTGTATGCCATTACCACCAGTTACGATCAAAGTGCTGCGACCGTTTCTTCGGCCATGCCTAACAAGGCTCTTGAATGGGAGACTTCCACACAATTGGATTTAGGTTTTGATTTAGGCTTGTTCAAGAACCGCATCATATTGGGTATAGACTATTTCAATAAGATTACGGATAACCTGATTACTTCCAAAGTATTGCCCAATACGTCGGGATACGGTTCCATCCTTACCAATCTTGGAAAAGTACGTTTCCGTGGTTTCGATGCTGAAATAACAACACGTAACATTGTCAAGAAGGATTTCACGTGGGAATCTAAATTCACCATTACTTACGTAAAGAACAAGGTGCTTAAACTGCCCGAAAACGGACGGGACAAGAACCGCCAGGGAGGATACTCTGTAAAAATGCAGGATGGCACGACCAAAGAATTCGGAGGTGTTGCCGAGGGTGAACCGTTGGGGCGTTTCTATGGATATAAGAAAGACTTTATCATTACAACTCCCGAGCAGGCTGCCAATGCCCGTTATGACACCTCATCCAAAGGTTGGGACTGGACCACGAAACAGAAACTGGGTGTCGGAAAAAAGACTATCGGAGACTATGAGTGGAAAGACCTGAACGGAGACGATATCATCAACAGCAATGATATGTTCCTGCTGGGAAATACGATTCCCCATACCACCGGAGGTTTGAACAATACTTTCACTTACAAGGGCTTCACATTGAATGTCTATCTTGATTTTGCTTTGGGGCACTCCATTTCCAATGGTTATCTGCAACGCCAGATGTGTAATTTCATGAATGGAAACACCAGCCTGCCTGCTGAAATCCTAAAATGCTGGAATGTGGGGGATGACCCGAGTAAGGCCAAGTATGCCCGTTTCTCAGGCAATGACTCCGATGAGTTGAATAAGAATTTCCGGGACAACTCCGATGTTTTCACCCAGAAAGCCGATTATCTCTGTATCCGTGAAATCTCTCTGCAATATGCTCTGCCTCAGGCATTGCTGGCAAAGATTGGTCTGAAAGGGCTGGTATTGACCCTGGCCGGAAACAATCTGCATTATTTTACGGAAGTAATAGGCCTTTCTCCCGAAGTAGGTGCATCAAGTACCTATTCCGGTAGTTTCAACACCTATCCGCCTATCCGTAAGTTCTCTATCGGATGTAAAGTTACTTTGTGATAAAAGAAGTTTAATACGAAAAATAAGAATTATGAAAATAAAAATATTATCCGGCATTCTTCTTATAAGTGGGGTCTCGTTTTTTACATCATGTCATGGAGACCTGAATGTGATACAGCCCAGCCAGTTCACCAGCTTGTCCATGTGGACAGAGGAGAGCGATGCTACGAGTGCGGTAAATGGAGCATATACTCAATTCCGTTCCGCCTTTTCCGATTTGCTCAACATCTATGGAGAGATGCGCTCAAACTGGTATGAGAGTGGGGCGGTAAATGATGCGTTTTTTAATAGAGTGGGTACAAACGTATTGCTGAGCGGTGATGCAGGTACAAATTGGAGTAGTATATATACTACCATTAATAGTGCAAATTTGATTCTGAAGCATACTCCGGAAATCTCTTTCACCAATGAAGCTACACGTAATGAGGTGATGGCCAATGCCTATTTCCTACGGGCATATTGTTACTTTACTCTGGTGCGGGTATTCGGTGACTGTCCACTACTGACTTCCGGCTTTGAGTCAGAAAAGCAGGAGGACATGTATCCCAGCCGTACGGCGGCCTCTGAAGTATATGCTCAGGTCGAAACCGATATAGAAGAAGCTTTAAGGTTGATGCCCGCTTCTTCCAAGCTTCTCCATAAGGCATCTCCGGCAGCCATCAACATGTTGCGTACTGAATATTACTTATGGAAGGCAAAGCGTCTGGGAGGAGGGAATGCGGCTCTGAGTACGGCGCAGTCTTCTGTTGATGCGGTATTGAAAGCCGGATATGCACTTCTTCCCACGTTTGCCGATATTTTCAATTTAAGCAACGAAGCCAATTCTGAGCTTATCTGGACATTGCCCTATATCGTCAATGAAAATGTGACTCCGGGAACATCCCCCAACTTTTTCGCCTATTATCTGGCACCTAACGGTGACAGAACCCGGCTGAGGGAAGCCGGATATACCGAGGATGAGGTTCCTGCCGGTTCCCATGCCCAGTATGTTGTGCCCACGCAAGCCTATTGCGATTTCCTGGCTGAGGATGCACGTGACACGCGTACGGATGTTTCAGTACGGGTATTCGAGGATAAGTTCCTGACGGAAGAAGTACAGATTAAAAGGATGGTTGTGAAGTTCAAAGGCTCCTTTGCCAATGATACGCGTAGTTTTGACAGTGATGTCCCCGTCTATCGTTTGGCCGAAGCCTATCTTTTGAAAGCTGAAGTGGAAAATGCCTTGGGAAATACGGATGCCGCTTTGCAGAATCTGAATGTAGTGGCCAAGCGTGCTTATGGGGTAGACAACTACTACACGGCAAGGACTCAGGATGCCATAGACAATGCCATTATCAGCGAAATACTGAAAGAGTTTGTCGCAGAATCAAATGCAGCAAGACATAAAGGATTTCCTTTCTTGCTAAAATTCAATAGCTTACAAAATATCTCGGCTTAATAGGTAACGATTTAGAAACCAGCGAAATTCTGTGTTTTACCTCGTTTTGCAGTAATTCAAAAGAACGCTTTTCCTAAATGCAAAGGTAATATTATTTTTTGAATAACAAACCTTTGCAGATAGTCAAATTCAACAAAATCGGCTATGGTTGCCTGAATTTATATTTCAATCCATATTCTTCAAGTTTGCCATATAGAGTTGTTCTGCTTATTCCAAGCAGTTCGGCAGCGGCACTCCGGTTGCCGTTTGTCTGTTTTAACGCACGCAATATCCGCTCCTTATCCTCCGCGTCATTGCGCAGGGCGAAGCTGACAGGTGAGGTCAGTTTCGTCACGGCAAGTTCCAGATGCTCTTTCGTGACCACACCTTCCTGCGCCTGTAATACGGCTCCCATTATCTTCTGCCGAAGCTCACGCACGTTGCCCGGCCATGTGTATATCAGTAATGCTCTCCGGAGTCTCCTGAACCTTAAAATTGACGCAAACCTCCATGACATCATCCGCATCCGGTTTTATGTTGCTCATCTGCATCTGGAGATTGGCTCTGTGCGGACTGGATAACAGCAAGTTGTTTTCCGGGATCTGTGATTCCACGCTTCCGACCTTCGCCTTGAACTTTATCTGCACATTATCCATTGCAAGATAATGATGGGATATCAAGGCTATAAGTGGAATATCAATAGTCTTGTCTCCAACCATGATTTTTTTTCGATTGGAACGTATTTGCGTTATTTGCATTTGTTCCTTCAAAAAGTCTGGTCAGATTTTGTATCTGATGATTCTGCAATGTATCTTGTGCACAGTTTACGGCGTATTGCAAACCATTCATAATATCAGAGAATGAATTGGTTTGAACACTGTCCGGCTCATCGTCATTATTTTTCTTGTCTCTGTGAAAAAGTCCCATGTTTTTAATTTAAGGGATTTATATACTTAATTACACCAAAATAAACCGTGAAAAATCATCCATGAATCACGGTTTATTATTGGTATGAATATAAGAATTAAATTTTATTTTTGCAAACTTTCTATATACTCTTCAAATTCGTCACTACGTAGGTTCAAATGCCCCAAGATATATTCAACCTCATTTTTCGTCAGTGTATTATCATTAGGTATTTGGATATTTGGCGGAAGCAACTTACCACCCAAGAATGGCTCAGTTGAAAAACTAATGAAATCAGTTCCCATATAGACTACATAAACAGAAGTATTCTTAATGTAGTCTATTAATACATTTGAAGGTATCGAATATTCAATCTCTGGGTTCGATTTTGACATGTATTCTAATAATTTGATAATTGGTTATTTCAGTTTCTAAGAAATCCCTCGCATATTTTACAAGTTCATCCTCTGCAAAATTAATAGGAATAACCGAATTACCCTTAACTTTCCATCCCATTTTTTGAAGACGGAAGTAATTTTTATCCGACAGATAAATACTAAGCATTTCTTTTATGCGTTCCAACGCATCATTGAAGCTGTTTTTACTCTCTGATATTAGACAGATATCCCTGCATACACAGTAAAAACATCCGTCACACAAAAATTGAAGTACATTTAATTCCATGATAGTTATTGTTATAAAAATTTTTAAGTTATTTCTATCAAAATAACAAATAATATATATCTTTGCAAATAAACAAAATTCTATGCAAAGATGGAAGCAATAATTGCCCTAACAGCCCTGTTATCATTAGGGGCTTTTGTTATCGGGATGTTCAGTCCCAAGACAGTAAAGTGTAACTCCCGTGGGAAAGTAGCCCTGGTTTATATTGGCAGCTTTTTCGGTTTGATGTTTATCAATAGTTCTCTATCAGAGAAAACAAAAGACACACCCTCGCAAATGACCACCCAAGAAACTCCTATGCTGACAGAAGAACAGGCTTCACAAATTTCGGAACAGAAAGAGGTAGAGCCATCTATTGGAAAGCCTATACAAATAGGTCACTTTATCTACACTATTAATAATGTGGAGTTCCGAAAAAGTGTAGGGAACGAATTTGTAAGTGAAACCGCCGATGGTATTTACATGCTTGTAAACCTGAGTATAAAGAATGTAAGTAAGGAAACACGTACTCTTGATGGTTCATTATTTGCGGTGACTGATACAGATGGCATCAAATATGAGTACTCGGTTGCTGCATCTACCGCATTAGAAATGTCGGGGAAGAAAACCTTGTTAATGAAAGAATGTCAGCCCAATATAACCACTAAAGGAATACTAGCTTTTGAGGTTCCACAAAAAGGGGTGTTTTACCTTCACTTAATAGGAAGCTTTTGGGGAACTGAAACAGTACGGGTATTGCTAAAATGAATATTGCAAAACGGACACTTATTTTTTAGGTGTCCGTTTACTTCCTTTACGGGGGTCATAAGCTATGGCTTTTTGTATTAACCTCTTAAAATTAGGGTCGTAATCGTCAAACTTATTTTTGGGATTTTCTACCGGACTTTCCTTCACATCGGTAGATTGTTCACTCATCCATAGGAAAACCCACTGTGGAACCAATACCGCCAGTTTGGGAGATGCCCACTGTGCGAGGTTTATGGCCATTTGCGGATGCACCCATGTACCGTTTATGGTACGGTTCCTGCTTTCAAACGGTTGTACCAAGTCCGAAACAGGAATATTTATTTCCTTTGATAGTTCTTTCATAAATTCATCAGTTGTTTTTAGACGGATATAATCATCCAGATTCTTGTCACACGCCTCACACAAAGCGGAAGCATTGACGTATCCGTCAGTTAGACGCAATGCTATATACGTTTCATTCACATCCCTTTTTATAATAGGGAACTCGGTTTTTCTAATTGGCATGAATCAAGTCTTTATAAGTTAATCTGCATTCCATGTTCTGCAAAAGTAATTCAAATCTTTCTTTATCGGAACATTTTCGGGTATTATATCTATAGACACATTCATTTATGTATCTCTGCATGTGCTTTTTGGACCAACGGTAATAAATGCCCAGAATACTTCGTTTTATCAACGCCCAAAAACTTTCGATGCTGTTGGTAGTCAAGTCACCCACACCATAGAACCCCTTACCGTGGTCTACGTGCCGGTGATGATAAAATTCATCAATCCCCTTTCCATAGTTCCATTCATCTGAAAACAGGTTGCACGCAGCACGGACGTAATGGAAAATCAAAGGTTCCAGTGTCTTTACTTTTGTGTCGGGAACAACTTTCGCTATAACTCGGTTTCCTCTTTCCAACAAACCGAAAACAGGAACTTTATCCTTGAAACTACGACCTTGGCAGTGTTCAACTTTTTTGTCCCTGTGACGGTTCTTGTTTTTGCCACCGATAAAACTTTCATCAATCTCAACATTCTCTTTGAGTTTACCATCATTCCCTTCATCATCGCAATGCAAGTCATTCTCGTCACTGAAAGCCTCCCGAATACGTTGCAACATGAACCAAGCCGTTTTCTGTGTTACTGAAATATCCTTGCCTAACTGCACGGAAGATATGCCTTTCTTATGGGAAGTGACCAGCCAAATAGCCACAAACCATTTTTGCAGTGGAATCGAGGACCTATGAAACATCGTACCTGTTTTCGCATTGAAATATTGACCTGTATTCTTGCACTTATAATTATTCCCCTTGCATTTGTACACCTTGGATGATGGGTCATAGGGAGAAACAACATTTCCTTCCCAGCGTACATATTCCAGATATTCAATGCAAGTTTGTTCATCGGGAAAAACAGTGATTAATTCAAGCAATGAGTTAAATTCCTTAAACATAATATTTGTTTTTAGTGGTTATATACAAAGATAGTAATTTATTACACTAAAACAAATGTTTTTTAGTAATTTATTACACTTGCATAGAAGTGTTAGAAAAATGTAAAAATCAAAATTGACTTTAAACATTCTTTTTCATCCAATCAAGCATAGTATCGTTAATTCGATATGTCGCCCAAGCTGAATCCGTTATATTGATAACAACTATTTGTCCTTTACCTTCAATTGCATCAGCCAACTCATCACGAACACGTTTAGACGAATGTGAAGTTCTAATAATCCATGTACGCGCGAATAGCTTCGCCCAGTTAGGATAATTTTTCAATCTGGAGCTAATATCGTCATACGACTCCGTAGAATTATCCAATTTATATGTAACTAAAAATGAGTTCATTCTTTTGAAGCTTTAAAATAATAACCTACAATAAAACCAAGTGGTCCTGATAAAATACCTGATACAGTTACTAGCATATCTTTATACTCGTCAACACTAAAAGTGTTGCACCCCCCAACGATAAACACTACTACTATAACCCCGAAAAATGCCCATACATAAACTTGAGCAATTAAACTTCGTGTCGTTTCTTTAGGGTCGGAGCTACCATTGGAGGCTTCTTTAATCTCTTGTTTTTCATTTTCAGCCATATACCTACATTTTATATGCAAATATATGCAATTTTTTAATAAAATAGTTATTTCTTACACAATAACCAACCAAAACCGATATTGTTCATTTTATATCTGTACAATTGGTGTAATTAAGTATATAAATCCCTAATTTAATTACTTGATTTGTTGTCTTTAATGAGCACTAATCTTGACAATGTCCGGCTTACAGCTTCCATATTTACACTGGAGTCTATATTATTATTGACAATGCCTTGATGCCAAAACCAATATGGTGGATTCTCCGTGTGTTCCATCACGTCCTCCTTTCTTTATTGGGGTTATACTTCGGTTCTTTCCGTTGCGGGCGGAACTTTTTCCGCCCGCAACAGCTTACTGCTTCCTCAAGGTAGGCAATGCTCCTTTAAGTTCGTAACGCCACTCTGAGCCTGCGTTCTGCAAGGCGGTGTTCATGGCATCAACGGCTTTCTGCCAGGTAACGACAGAGCCGTCCACCTTCGTGGCTCCGGTGCTTTCCCTATTGTAGCCGATGCCTTGTTCATGATTGTTCTTCCAATAGCCGGCGGTCACGGTGGTGTAGTTATTTCCCAAAAAGCCGCCGATATGCATATAGCCAGTGCTACTACCCGTACTGGTTACGTTGCCCGTGGCATAGCAGGCAAGGAGGCTGCTTCCTGCGTTCATTCCCACCAGACTGCCGCCAGCGATATTCTTTTTGGGGTCCATTTCTATGATCACGTTGCCTGTGGCATAGCAAGCGGTCAGGGTGGCACTCGAATTCGTCTGACCTGCCACGCCGCCGACATC
>CDYN01012375.1_pt1 | contig 44421 bp, 41 predicted proteins | sample 554911 | NCBI WGS metagenome assembly CDYN01 (sample SAMEA3182083, study PRJEB8094) | gut metagenome | biome: human; feature: gut; material: Stool; isolation source: human stools | place: Canada | collected 2012-12-04
CCTTCAGCCACCATACGCCAGTTACGAGAAATATACTCATTATGCTTCTTTAAGAGCCAGCGACGACGAATATTAAGGAAGACCTTCTTGCCACGGAGAGGAAAATCCTGAACAATAACAGGGTCATAAAAGCCTTTACTCTCAGTATCCTGATCTGTATACTTCTCAGGAACGATATTTTTCTCCTCAAGGTAGAACACAACTTCATTTACACTTTCCTTCACATCAACAAGATCAAAGTAGTCTAAAGTGCCTTCAGGAAGAAGAAGGCGATAACCGTTTAATTCCATAAGCTATGAATTTGGAGACAAAGATAACAATTTATAAATTTACCCCTCAGGTTTTTACATTGACCCCACTTTACGGCATTTACGAGGTGGACGAAAAGGTGGACTTGATTTCCGGCCGAAAAAAGTCCACCTTCCTGGGTTATATCTCATTGAATATCTATATTTTGCACAAATCCAACTCACGTTAAAACAGTAATTTTACAACGTCAAAAACAAAGAGTATGGCTATGCAAAACAACTCATTTTCGGTGCTGTTCTTCATCTATTTCTTGGATACCAATGTAGAAGGATCTACAGACGGATTACTGGCTTATTGGAAATTCAACGAAGGAAATGGCAAGACTATCAAAGATCATTCGGGTAACGGAAATACACTTGAAGCTGAAAAGAGAAATCCGACATGGGTTTCTGTTGCACTTCCTAAAAAAAATAATATTAAATTTAATACGAAAAAATATGAAACGAACATATATGAAAAAAGGTTTAGGAATCATCTTTATGTTAGGAGGAATCTGCTTGTTCTCTGCTTGTGAACAGGATGATTTATATTTAGGGAAGCCTGTTGACGAATCTCAATATGAGGGCATCTATAAAGATAATAGTTTTGCAATCTGTGACGCGCAATCCGGTAGTCAGATTACTGTTGTTGAATTATATAATCAAGATTTTTTTAAGAACTATGCTACTTACATACGTGTGGAATTAAGTAAACCTGCCAATAGAGAAATGAATGCTCAAGTTTCCATCGATCCGGAATATTTGGTCACCTACAACAAAGAACATTTTACTGATTTTAAGATGTATCCCCAAACATTGATTGAACTGGGACATACAGAAATTGCATTGGAAGAAGATAATGAAGTTCCTCAAACTGAAATTGTGCAAATAGCTATTCTCAGTAGCCGTTTTCCTGATAACTTAATAAAATATGGCGAAAATAGCTTGGTAGACGGTAACGATAGTAACAAAGCTATAGAAATATTTGTTGCTGCTAAGAGGTTTGTACCAAGAAGCAATTTCCTTTTTACTGTAGATATGCAGAATGCTCAAACTTTCTCTGGTATCAGAGTTAAATATCTTGGTAGCAATCCAAGCAACTTCTATAAAGAAGTGACGATTTCTCTTTCTAGTAATAATTCCACTTGGACTAAAGTAGGAACGATCGAGAATGCTGTTGAAAAGAATGGTGCATCTGACTTTATCTTCTTAGTTCCTGTAAAAGCACAATATATTAAGATTGAGATGGATATCCCTATTAAAGAAGCAGACTACATCAATATTACTGAAGTTACTGTTTATCAGAAATAATTAATTATACTATTTAGTTAGAAATTGTATTTTATAAACCACTCATTTCTATAGATTTGGAACATGAGTGGTTTATTTGTATTTTTGCAAAATTTATTATTAAAACCTTATATAATAGATATGGAACGATTCAAAATTTTTATTCTTGTTCTTTCAATCGTCTCTTTATCAGTTTTTCTTGATGGATGCGATAAGGATGAACCTCTTGATGAAGTGATTATTCCTCCGCTGGAAGAAATAAATCCGGATAATGAAAAACCTGATCCGGAGAAACCTGATCCTGAACCAGAGAAACCTGATCCTGATCCCGAACCGGAGAAGCCTGATCCCGATCCTGAACCGGAGAAGCCTGATCCCGATCCTGAACCGGAGATTCCGCAAGAATGGGCCGGAAAAGTGGTATGGACACATGGTCTCACAGGTATGCCGGATCCACAAATGTGGGAGTATGCGTACTTAACACCAAGCAAGGTGCGGGGGCTGAAATGGAATAAAGCATACGGTTGGTTTGATTGTAATAAAAAAGATGTATGGGGAGAGCAACCCAATAGTGATAATAACCTTTGTTGGGCTGCTTCTGTATCCAATATCATTTATTGGTGGTTGGAACAAAACAAGGAATATGTAAATAGGTTTGGATATGACGGGCCATCCCGCTATAATGGTTCGTTGGATTGTGAGGTGTTTGATTTTTACAAAAAAAATTTCTCGAATACTGGTAATAATGTGGCTGCTGCATTAAACTGGTTCTTCACCGGAAAGTTTCTTAACGGAGCTAAACAGGAAGCCGGTTTCTTTAAGGAAGTGCTTGGTGAAAATTGCTCGGTATGCGAAACGTGTCAATCTTTTCGCTATCGTTTTACGGAAATCATAAAAGAAGCTCTATCCGGACAAAAAGCCATAGGATGCGCCCATTCCTTTGGAAGGCAGACACACGCTATTAACATTTGGGGAGCAGAATTTGATTCTCAAGGAGAAATAACCTACTTATATATCACCGATAATAATGACACGGACTTGGAAAATAATCTAGATAATGGAACGCTGACTAAAGCTGGCATGATTCGTAAACCAATTCAGATACGAGACGGAATACCTTTCATGGAAAGCAGTGTGCCTGGTTGTTTCACTATACAAATTCTGGAACTGAATTTTATGGGATTGAAAAAAGCAGAATGGAAGAAGTATTTCCAGTAATTTTTTTGCTAACATTCAAGAAGTCGTCTTTAACTTCTCTGTTGTAAGTACTACTGGAGTATATTTTTGGAAGGTTATAGTCGGTTTGTTTGTTGTGTTAACTATAGCCTTTTTATATAGTCAAGCAGGATTAACAGGCCTTTTCGAATATCCTCTTGTGCTATATAATGCTCACTAAATAACGTGAGTTCGAAATAAAATCAAAAATAGCAAGTTGTCCGCCATTGATGTGAAGTTTATCGATGACTGGCAAGTGGCTATTTTTGATTTTATATCGAACTTACGTTAAGTTATATTCTATGGTGAAGCTTTTTGACATAAGAGAGTGGTAATTTTACATTAGCTAGGTCCATCTGACGAAAACGGAAAAGGAGATGATGCTGTAAAAAAGAATTAGTAGTCATACCGATACTCTTCCTCCACTGATTATTTGTTCTCAGCTTTCTGAGTATAAATCAAATCACCTCTTTGACTGATTGTCCATAAGCCGTCCACCAGTCGCACATTCTTTGTATCATCGTCTTCTACATTCCACGCATAGCCACCCGACGGCAAACTACGTCTTTCCAATATTTCATTGGGTTGCTTATCCGAGAAGAAGAGTTCAGCACGTGTAGAATCGGGACTGAAAACGATAAAAGCAGAAGTCTCACCTCCGTTAACAGCCTCTGTACGAATACCTTTTTCAAATAAACGGATGCAGTCTTTTTGTACTTCACACCATACGTATCCAGCAGAACCGATACAACCGTGCTCATCACGGTCACCGCCCAATCGGGGAGCCTGCGGATATTGAACCAATTTGGAAGCCTGCATTCCCGGTGTATATTTCCCTGCATAAAATACTTCCAATGTATCATTCAAAAGCAAACCGTCAACTTGTTCCTTGTTCGCATCCATCGTACTAAACGAAAGCGTGTCATTCTTATCCGTAACAATGGATACCGTATTCATTGACGCATCGCAAACAATCCCTTTGGAACTTTTCATCTCCGACGAGCAACTGCCCATAATACACAAAACTCCTAATGCCAATAACGCTGTTTTCATTTTTCTAAATTGTTAGTTGGTTTAAATCGGAAGCAAAGATACAGATTATATGGTACAAAGGAGTATTTTATCAACGAATGCTTTTTTAAAAGACTTTTTTTAAGTTATTTTGCGCGAAGAATATTACGAACTTATCAACTTATGGATTGGATTGGCCTTGATTTAACACTTCCTATCACCGACCCTACATGGATATTTCTCCTTGTACTCCTTATTATATTATTTGCCCCTATCCTATTGAACAAGCTGCGTATCCCGCATATTATAGGAATGATCCTAGCAGGACTGGCAATTGGTGAGCACGGCTTCAATATTCTGGCACGCGACAGCAGTTTCGAGCTATTCGGGAAAGTCGGTCTCTATTACATCATGTTTCTGGCAGGCCTTGAAATGAATATGGGAGATTTCAAGGAGACACGAAACAAAGCGTTAGTACTGGGATTACTGGCTTTTATCGTCCCCATAGGAATAGGATTTGTGGCAAATGTATCGTACCTGAAATACGGTGTAATCACTTCCGTACTGCTGGCCAGTATGTACGCGTCACATACCCTTGTAGCCTATCCCATCGTCACACGCTTTGGCGTATCACGCCATCGCAGCGTAAGTATCGCAGTAGGAGGAACTGCAGTGACGGACACACTCACACTGTTGATTCTCGCCGTTGTAGGCGGACTATTCAAAGGGGAGACAGGGGGGCTGTTCTGGATTTGGCTGGTAATAAAAGTCATCTTTCTAGGTGCGTTTATCATCTACGTTTTTCCACGTGTCGGGCGCTGGTTCTTCCATCGGTACAATGATAATGTAATGCAATTCATTTTCGTCCTGGCTATGGTCTTTTTGGGAGCAGGACTAATGGAGTTCGTAGGTATGGAAGGGATTCTAGGAGCTTTCCTGGCAGGCCTGGTATTAAACCGGCTCATTCCGCACGTCTCCCCCTTAATGAATCATCTGGAATTTGTCGGCAATGCGCTTTTCATTCCTTATTTTCTTATCGGAGTGGGAATGTTGATTAACCTTCGCGTCATCTTCGGACACGGAGATGCGCTGAAAGTGGCTGCCGTAATGATTATAATGGCTCTGACCGGCAAATGGATCGCTTGTTGGCTGACACAGAAGATCTACAAGATGTCTGCTCTTGAACGAAAGCTAATGTACGGGCTGAGTACCGCACAAGCAGCGGCTACATTGGCGGCCGTGCTGGTGGGATATAACATTATCCTGCCCGGAGGAGAACGCCTGCTGAATGACGATGTACTGAACGGAACAGTACTACTGATTCTGGTAACCTGTGTGGTAAGTTCGCTGATAACGGAACGGGCAGCCAAGAAGGTTGCCATAGACGACTCTGAACCGGAGAAAACCTCTTCGGCTACAGAAACGGAAAAGATCTTAGTGGCTCTTAACAATCCGAACACCATCGAAGATATGGTAAATCTTTCTTTAGTTATACGTGACCCGAAATTGAAAGATAATCTATTGGCAATCAATGTAATCAATAATGATAACACTTCCGACAATCTGAGAATGCGGAGCAAACGTTATCTGGAAAAAGCGGCTATGATGACAACAGCGGTCAACGTCCCGTTGAGACAAATTACCCGTTATGACTTGAATATCGCTTCCGGCATTATCCATTCCGCCAAAGAGAATGAGATAACAAGCATTATCACCGGGTTGCACCACAAGGCAAACATCACGGATTCATTTTTCGGTGTACTTGCCGGACACCTGCTGAAAAGATTGAACTGTGAGCTTATTATTTCCAAATTCCTGATACCGGTTCACACGCTTAAACGGATTGTCGTTGCCGTCCCACCGAAAGCAGAATATGAATCCGGCTTTCCCCGTTGGATGGAACATTTCTGCCGGATGGGAAGCACGCTCGGTTGCCGGGTACATTTCTTTGCAAATGAAAAGACAACCGCCCACCTGCAAACATTGATAAAGAAAAAGCATAAACAGGTGCTAACCGATTTCTCTCTTTTAGAAGATTGGAATGACTTGCTGGTATTAACAGGACAAGTAAGCTATGACCATTTATTAGTCATTATCAGCGCACGACCGGGAACTCTCTCTTACGACAGTTCTTTTGAGAAACTACCGAGACAGCTTAGCAAATACTTCTCCAACAATAGCTTAATCGTATTATATCCTAACCAATCGGGAGAACCATTAGATACGTCATTCTTTTCTAAGCTATACACTGATACCGAAACCCGGCATTATGAAAAGGTGGGTAAATGGTTTTACAGGTGGTTTAAGAAAGACTGATATTTCATAGTGTTTCTCTTGTTAAATAATGATGAGACGACCACTTTCCATGAGAGATACTTTGGAAATACATTAGCTTTTTATAATATGAACAAACATTTTTCGCAAAAATACGTAAGCAGTTACATAACTAGTTCTATTTATGGATAAACATCAGGAAATTTAGCTTATGCGCAAAGCGCTCCTTTGGATTTTTCCCAATATTTTGGGGAACTGCCAGAAGAACAACAAAGTACAACAAATTGCCGCTGTCGCATCGGATATTGCTTCAGCCGCATATACACCGGCTACTCCCATAAGGTGTGGCAATATCAATGCCAATGGGATCAGCAGAATTACTTTGCGCAGCAAGGCTATGAAAATAGAAATTTTTGCTTGTCCCAAGGCTACAAACATATTTTGGCAGGCTCGTTGCAATCCGAAAATAGTCATACCACCCAAGAAAACAGGCATTGTCCAGCGGACTGTTTCTATCAGTCTTTCATCACTCGTAAAGGCGGAAGCTACTGTTGAGGGGAAAAGAATCATAAACAACATCAGCAGTAAGTTGAATGAGAACATGGTTATCAATGCGACACGGAAACAGTCTTTGACACGTTGTTTATCGCCGTGCCCATAATTATAACTCACAATGGGAACGAAACCTTGCGCAAATCCTGTTAAAGGGACACTTGCAAATTGCATCGCACTTTGCAAGATGGTCAATGCGCTGACATAAATATCTCCAAAATCTTTCAGGCTGCTGTTCAGAACAAAGCCAACCAGGCTTTCGGTACTTGCCATAATAAACGGTGATACGCCCAAAGCAAATATAGAAAGTATTATCTTCCGGTTCAACGCCATGTAACGTTTTTCCAAAGGGAGAGAGGCGTGCCGGGAGAAAAGGAAAGTTAAAACCCATACTGCACTACATGCCTGTGAAAGTACTGTAGCCAGGGCTGCGCCTTTTACTCCCATATCGAGCCAAAAGATGAAAATCGGGTCGAGAACGATATTCAACAGCGCTCCTATTAATACCGAGTACATGGCGATAGCAGGACGCCCTTGTGCATTGATAAAGGAATTTAATCCTGTGGATATTTCTACGAAGATAGTTCCTAATAAATAGATAGAAAGATAGTCGACCGCATATTCCAATGTATTTTCCGAAGCTCCTGTAAAAAGTAAAATCGGCTCCATAAAGATATATGCGATGAGAGAAGTAAACAAGGTGAATAGTATCAGCAGGATAAAACCATTACCCAGAATTTTTCCGGCACGTGAACGATCCCCTTGCCCGAGTGCAATAGCCGCTAACGGCGCACCGCCACCTCCTACTATCGCTGAAAAAGAAGAAATCAGTATAACAAGAGAAGTCGTTACTCCTACACCCGCCAATGCATCCGTACCAATCCCAGGGATATGACCAATATAAATACGGTCGACCATGCTATAAAGCAAATTAACAAATTGCGCTGCCACAGCCGGAAGTGCCATCTTAAAAACAAGCGGTAACATGCGCTCTGTCCCCAGTCGTTCTTCATATTTATTTATCATCCCAAACTCCTTTTTCTAAAATCTGTTGCAAAGTTATAAGAAAAACAGGCTTCCGGTTTAAAACCATTGAATAAAATAAAACTTTTACAACCTTCATCCGGAATTGTTCCTGCTCCTTTTCAGTAGGTAACACTCCAGAACCTGCATCATAACCGCATCCTCTTAGTGTACAGAGTCAAGGACTCTGTATTCCGGGCATTATCATTCTGCGATGATCCATAGATATAGCTTTACTTATCAACTGCGGATATCGGGTAGCAAATATACAAGATAAATTTCAGACTATCACACAACGAACTAAATATGTATCCCATATTGATGCTTCACTTCAGCCATCACAAACGTGCTTTCCAGTGACCCCAAGCTATCAATCGTCCCCAACACATTCAGAATAAACTCCTGATAGTATTTCATATTGGGAGCATGAATCTTCAACAGGTAATCATAACTTCCTGATATGTTATAACATTCGGTTACTTCAGGAATATCCTGTATGATCCGTGTAAACTCGGCTGCTATATCCCTGTTCAGACGTCTAAGCTTCACACTGCAGAACACGACAAATCCCTGATTCAGCTTTTCCGCATCCAACACGGCAATATACTTCTTTATATATCCTCCACTCTCCAACCGTTTAAGACGTTCAAAAACAGGAGTTGAAGAAAGGCTCACCCGTGCAGCCAACTCTTTTGTTGTCAATCGGGCGTTTTCCTGCAAAGTACGGAGTATTTGCAAATCGACTCTATCCAGTTTATCAAAAGTATCCATAAGAAAAATATTCTTCTAAAAGGTGATTTTTAGGAATAACGCAGTTACATTATTCCATATAACGGCACAAAAATAGCATTATTTTCTATATTTAAGCTATATATTGTTCGATATATCTACATCCCATAACTTTGCAAGAAAATAAAGGAAGAATATAAACTTAAAAAACATACGATTATGGCAACAAAGAAATTACATTTCGAGACTTTACAAGTTCATGTAGGACAAGAACAAGCAGATCCGGCAACAGATGCCCGTGCAGTACCTATTTATCAGACTACCTCTTATGTATTTCACAACTCCGCTCACGCAGCCGCACGTTTCGGCCTGCAGGATCCGGGAAACATCTACGGTCGTCTGACCAACTCCACTCAAGGAGTTTTTGAACAACGCGTAGCCGCTCTTGAAGGAGGAGTAGCAGGGCTGGCAGTTGCTTCGGGTGCCGCTGCCATCACTTATGCTTTCGAGAACATCACTCGTGCAGGCGACCATATTGTGGCAGCCAAAACTATTTATGGAGGAAGCTATAACTTACTGGCTCATACCTTACCCAGTTATGGCATCACAACAACATTCGTTGATCCAAGTGATTTATCGAACTTTGAAAAAGCCATTCAGGAAAATACGAAAGCCGTATTTATCGAGACACTGGGAAATCCGAACTCAAATATCATTGATATAGAGGCAGTAGCTGAAATAGCTCACCGCCACAAAATTCCTTTAATTATTGATAACACATTCGGTACTCCGTATTTAATCCGCCCCATCGAACACGGAGCAGATATCGTAGTACATTCTGCAACAAAATTCATTGGCGGACATGGTTCTTCATTAGGAGGAGTCATTGTAGATTCGGGCAAATTCGACTGGGTAGCTTCCGGCAAATTTCCACAACTAACCGAACCTGATCCATGCTATCATGGCGTACGCTTCGTTGATGCAGCCGGTCCGGCTGCCTATGCCATCCGTATCCGTGCTATTCTGCTGCGAGACACAGGTGCCACCATCAGTCCCTTCAACGCTTTTATCCTGCTGCAAGGCCTGGAAACTCTTTCCTTGCGCGTAGAACGCCATGTAGAAAATGCATTGAAGGTAGTGAATTTCTTAAACAATCACCCGAAAGTGAAGAAAGTGAACCATCCGTCATTATCCAATCATCCCGACCATGCACTGTATCAACGTTACTTCCCGAACGGTGCCGGTTCCATTTTTACTTTCGAGGTAAAAGGCGGACAAGAAGAAGCACACCGCTTCATCGACAGTCTGGAGATTTTCTCCCTGCTTGCCAATGTTGCCGATGTGAAATCATTGGTGATCCACCCGGCAAGCACTACCCATTCACAGCTCAATGCACAGGAGCTAGCCGAACAGGAGATTTATCCGGGCACCGTACGTCTATCCATTGGAACGGAACATATCGATGACCTGATTGCGGATCTGGATCAGGCGCTTGCGAAAATCTAACATTCAATCATTGAACTTTCCATGACTGCAAGATGTTATACCTATATAACATTAAAAACATTGCAGTCATGGAAAAATATTTAATACACAGCAACGAACTGCATCTGATAGACGCAGAGAAAATCCATCAAGCCGTAGAAAAGCTAGTGGAGTCACTCGATTTAGCCGCCGGATCTACTACAAACTTTAATCTCTATCAGGTCGTAGAAAATTACTTCAAGGATCTTGAAAAAAGAAGGAAAATCAATCACGTACTGGGGATTAAAGAAGACAGATACGAGCTAGCCGAAGATTTCGGTATTAAATAAAAGTAAATTCATTCAATCACACCAGACTATTGTTCTAAATAAAACGAGAGAGTTCCACAAAAGTGAGACTCTTTCGTTTTCTATTATATACGGTATAATAATCAGCCTTGATGCACTGTAAGCTGCGGGAACGGGAAATTGATACCCTTTTCATTGAAGGTTTCGTAAATAGCCTTGTTAATGTCGAAATAAACTCCCCAATAATCTGAGCTGTTCACCCAAACACGCGCAACTACATTCACACTGCTTGCGTCCAATGCATGAAGAGCTACAAACGGGGCGGGTTCATTCAGGATACGCTTATCGGCAGCAAGAATCTCATAAACGACTTCCTGTACCTTGTCATAATCTTCTCCATAATCGATTCCTACAATCCACTCTACACGACGAGTCACCTGATTGCTATAATTGGTAACCACACCGCTACTCATCGCTCCGTTCGGTACATAAATCACTTTGTTATCCGCAGTAGTTAGAATAGTGTGGAAAATCTGTATTTCTTTTACTGTACCCGAAACACCCTGACTTTCAATCCAATCGCCTACTTTATAAGGTTTGAACAGCAACACGATCAGTCCTCCGGCAAAGTTCTGCAAGTTACCGGATAACGCCATACCGACAGCCACACCAGCAGATGCCAGCAAAGCCGCAAACGAAGTTGTTTCTACTCCCAAAGCACCGACAACCGAAATAATCAACAGGATAGTCAATAGGATATTCACCAAACTCCGGACGAAAGTTTTGATACTTATATCAACCTTTCTCTTATCCATCAAACGCCCTACAAAATTTTTGAGCATCGAAATAAGGAAACGCCCTACAATAAAAACAATGACCGCTATCAGGATACGTTCTCCGGCACGAATACCGAAGTCTATCAGTTGCTGGGTTATCAATGAAAGCTTGTCCAAACCTTCAGCGTTGGCAATCGCCTCTTTCATCAGCTCATCTGCGGCCACTTGCACGGAATCCGCAGCTTGTGTTGCTTGGAATAATAGTAACATAATCTAAATGTATTAAATGAATAAATGATTGTTTGTCCTTTTCAACGAATTGCAAAGTTATATTGTTTTTAGCAAATCTAAAAGTTTTTTTTGCTTTCCTCCTGTAAATGCTGTATTTTTGCATCCGATTCACTAGTAGGGGTGCCTTAACATGACGGGCTGAGAACATACCCATAGAATCTGAACCGGGTAATGCCGGCGTAGAGAACTAACAAATAAGCAAGATGAAAAGAATTGTTATGATGGCCATCGCCTTATCGGGCGCAGGCTTCGCTGTCCATGCACAGACGAGTGCTAAAGCGGACAGTCTGAAAGTTGTAAACCTGCAAGAAGTGCAGGTAGTATCCACGCGTGCTACGGCGAAAACTCCGGTAGCATTCACCAATGTAAGAAAAGAACAGATCAGTAAACAGAATTTCGGACAGGATATCCCATTCCTATTATCTACCACTCCTTCCGTACTGACAACTTCAGATGCCGGGGCGGGAGTAGGATATACTACGATTCGCGTTCGCGGAACGGACGCTACCCGTATTAACGTCACCGCCAACGGTATTCCGATGAACGATGCTGAGAGCCACGCCATCTTCTGGGTAAATACTCCCGACTTCGCCTCTTCTCTGGAAGATATGCAGATTCAACGAGGCGCAGGCACATCGACCAACGGTTCGGGAGCATTCGGCGCCAGTATCAATATGCGTACGCAAAGCATTTCATCCCAACCATACGCCGAAGTTTCCGGCTCTTACGGTTCATTCAACACGCACAAAGAAACGGTCAAAGTCGGAACCGGGCTGATTAACAAATATTGGGCATTCGATGCGCGGCTCTCTAATATCCAGAGTGACGGATACCGCGACCGCGCCTCATCAGATCTGAAATCATATTTCGTGCAAGGCGGTTACTTCGGTGAGAGCACAACGATCAAGTTTATCACTTTCGGTGGAAAGGAGAAGACTTATCATGCTTGGGACGGTATCAGTAAAGAACAACTGGAGAACGACCGGACATATAATCCGAACGGAGTCATTCTGGATGATAATAAAGGAAAAGGTAATCCGATCGGCTTTTATGATGATCAAACGGATAATTACCGACAGACACATTATCAACTTCTATTCAATCATATCTTCTCTCCGGCATGGAATCTGAATATCGCTTTCCATTATACCAATGGCTTCGGTTATTATCAGGAATACAAGAACGGACGCACATTGAAGGAATATGGTTTGAAGCCTTTCTACCTGCCGGATAACAGCGAACCGCAGAAGAAAACCAATCTCGTACGCCAGAAGTTGGTGGATAGTGATTTCGGCGGTGGTATCTTCTCTCTGAATTACCAGAATGAAAGACTGAACGCTTCGCTAGGCGGCGGACTCAACCGATACAGTAACGACCATTATGGAAAAGTTTTGTGGGTAAAGAATTATACCGAACAACTCGACCCGGAACATGAGTATTACCGTAATAACGGCGGAAAGACGGACGGGAATGTCTATTTGAAAGCCAATTACCAACTGACCGGCAGCCTGAGTGCCTACGCAGATCTGCAATACCGTTATATCCGTTATACGATTGATGGGGATAATGATAAATGGGACTTCACCGCTACCCCCGAGCGTTTGCAGCGACTGGATGTGAGAGAACACTTCAGCTTCTTCAATCCGAAAGCCGGACTTTTCTGGCAAATCAATCCGAACCATAGCACATACGCCTCTTTCTCGGTAGCTCAGAAAGAACCTACCCGCAACAATTATACGGATGGAATGTTTGACGAACATCCCACAGCGGAGAAGTTATTGGATTATGAGTTGGGATATACCTACCGTAGTGAATGGTTTACGGCCGGTGTAAACCTGTATTATATGGATTACACAGACCAGTTGGTATTGAACGGAAAGACCAATGATATAGGCGAAGCGATGGCAGAGAACGTAAAAGACAGCTATCGCATGGGGGTCGAGTTGTCATTAGGCGCAAAATTCAATGATTGGCTGCGTTGGGATCTTAACGGCACATGGAGCAAAAACCGTATCAAGAACTACGTAGGTTACGTGTATGATGAAAGCCTGGTGAATGGTGAGATTGTCGATGACTTATATACGCAGACAGCTATCGAGGGTGGAAACACTCCGATCGCCTTCTCTCCTTCTTTCATCGGAAACAGCCTGATTACTCTCGGAAGCAACGGACTGGAAATTGCTCTCCAGTCACAATATGTCAGCCGCCAGTATCTCGACAATTTCGGTACAAAAGAGAATTCACTCGACGCTTATTTCGTCAATCACCTGAGTGCCTCTTACTCCTTTAAAACCCGCCACACAAAGCGAATCACGATAGGAGCTACCGTCTATAACTTGTTCAATACGAAATATGAGACAAATGGATACTCCCAAAGTGTGGCACTTTATGAGAATGGGGATAAGACAAAAACGTATGCGATAAAGCATGATCCACGCTTCTACCCGATGGCAGGTACCAATATTCTGGCACACCTCACCCTCCGTTTTTAAATAAAATACAGGCTCGAATGATGGATATGAATTTCCTTGAAATGTTCGGTACAGTAGTCGGTTTAGTCTACCTTTGGTTGGAATACCGAGCAAGCATCTATCTTTGGATAGCGGGTATCATCATGCCTGCTATCTACATCTTCGTCTATTACAAAGCGGGGCTGTATGCAGACTTCGGTATCAATATCTATTATCTGATAGCGGCGGTCTATGGATGGTTTTTCTGGATGTGGGGACGAAGAAAAGGAAAAAGCCGGGAATCTGCCGACATGGGAGAAAATGATAAATTGCAACAACTTTCTATCGTCCATACTCCGCGTAGATATTATCTCCCTCTTTTCTTTGTATTTATCATTTCTTTTTTCGGCATTGCCTGGATACTTATCGAGTACACCGACAGTAACGTGCCGTGGTTGGATAGTTTCACTACGGCACTAAGTATTGTGGGTATGTGGATGTTGGCACGCAAGTATATCGAACAGTGGTTTGCCTGGATTCTTGTCGATATTGTCTGTTGCGGACTTTATATTTATAAAGACCTTTATTTCACCTCTGCTTTATACGGACTTTATTCCATTATCGCTATCTTTGGCTACTTTAAATGGAAAAGATTAATGAGCGTACAATGATAAACGAGCACTATATTCCTGAGGCTGTGATACTTGCCAATGGCGAATATCCTACCCATCCTCTTCCTTTGCGAATGTTGGAAGAGGCAAAATTCGTAGTTTGCTGTGACGGGGCAGCCAATGAATATATTTCACGCGGACATACTCCGGATGTGATTATCGGCGACGGTGACTCCCTTTCACCGGAATATAAGGAATTGTTTGCTCCTATCATCCACCGGATAGCCGACCAAGAGACGAACGACCAGACCAAAGCTGTCCTGTTTCTGCAAAAGAAAGGCTATCGGAAGATTGCTATTGTAGGAGCCACCGGCAAACGGGAAGATCATACATTAGGAAATATCAGTCTGCTCATAGACTATATGAAAGAGAATCTGGAAATCAGGACTATCACCGATTACGGTGTATTTATGCCCGCCAGCGGTACACAGACATTCGAGTCGCATCCCGGTCAGCAAGTTTCCATTATCAATTTCGGAGCAAAAGGATTGAAAGGAGAAGAATTGGTTTATCCTCTCAGTGACTTTAGCAATTGGTGGCAAGGTACACTCAATGAGGCTACAGCCAATCAATTCACAATCCATTGCATAGGAGAGTATCTTGTTTATCTTGCTCATTAAGACAAGACTATGCCCCCAATTCCCGTTTCAACCACACCTTCATTACAGGATTGGGGGATAATAACTTGACGCTTTTCAATTTGTCGGACTGTGTCAGACGACACGCTTTCTGCACCAGAGAGGTTTTAGGCCGAAACGCATCGGGATCTCCTACAACCAACAAGTGACAATAAGCCGTATTTTAAATTTCCTCGTAAGACAAAACTTTCATACGATTAAAGCGCTAGTAGATACTTTTTGAAGTCCGCAAAGTCTTTAGACATAGGCAAGCTCTTCTTTTCTCCTTTCATAAACTCCTGCAATTTGGCAGGGATTTCCACAGCCTCGCCAATAATACCTTCTACTGTTTCGAGGAATTTGGCAGGATGAGCTGTTTCCAAGAATACTCCGGTTTCACCTGGTTGCAAGCCGTCCATCAACGCACGATAACCACAAGCGCCGTGAGGGTCAAGCAGGTAATGATGATCTTTCCAAGTCTCTTTCACTGTCTCGCGAATTTGCTCGTCGGTATAAGTAGTTCCCGAAATCTCGGCTGAGATAGCCGCATGAGAACCTCCGTACAAATCGAGCACACGGGCAAAGTTACTCGGATCGCCCACGTCCATGGCGTTGGCAATGGTAGCAATGGAAGGACGGGGACTGTATTTACCGGTTTGCAGATATTGATAGAAAATATCATTACGGTTGTTGGCGGCAATAAAACGCTTCACAGGCAAGCCCATCTTTTTGCCAAACAATCCGGCTGTGATATTTCCGAAGTTTCCGCTAGGTACACAGATCACTGCATTGTCCGCCTTTCCGGCACGTTTCAACTGGGCATATGCATAGAAATAATAAAACGCCTGCGGAAGAAAACGGGCTACATTGATGGAATTAGCGGAAGTCAAAGAAAGATGTTCATTCAACTCCTTATCCATGAAAGCCGATTTTACCAATGCCTGACAGTCATCGAATGTTCCGTCTACTTCGAGCGCAGTAATATTCTGTCCCAACGTAGTAAATTGCTTTTCCTGAATCTCACTGACCTTCCCTTTCGGGTAAAGCACATACACATGGATACCTTCCACTCCTAAGAATCCATTAGCCACCGCACTTCCCGTATCACCGGAAGTCGCCACCAGCACATTTACGTTCTTCTGTCCTTCTTTCTTTATAAAGTATCCCAGCAGACGTGCCATAAAACGACCGCCTACATCTTTGAACGCCAAAGTGGGACCGTGGAAGAGTTCGAGGGAATAAATATTCTCCGATACCTTTACCAACGGTACATCAAAACTCAAAGTATCATATACAATCTGCTTCAACGTTTCTGCCGGAACGTCTTCTCCAAAGAAAGCATCGGCCACACGATACGCTATCTCTTGAAAAGACAATGTATCAATCGTATCGTAAAACTCTTGCGGAAGAGATTTGATGGACATCGGCATGAACAAACCTTTGTCTGCGGCAAGACCTTTAACGACTGCTTCTTGCAAAGAAGCGATCGGAGCCTGTTTATTGGTACTATAATATTTCATTGTTATTATTTTAAGTTCACCACGGATTACACGGATTCACACAGATTAGAAATTATGAGAAAATAATCAGTGTTAATCCGTGTAATCTGCGGTGAGTGTGAAATTCATGAATGCTTTTATAAACTCGTCTTCTTTCAGCAAACCGTAACTACCGTTACAAGCAGCCACCTCATCGAACGTCTGCACCTCATCCGGCTCAATGCCCGGATACCAGATAAAGAACGGAACAGGCTCGGAGGTATGCGTACGAAGCTCGCAAGGAGTAGGATGATCGGGCAACACAGCGATTGCTACGGGTTCGTCCCAATCTTTCACAGCTTCGTAAATAGGACCTACGGCACGCTTATCAAGATTCTCGATCGTCAGGAGTTTCAAGTCGATGTCTCCTTCATGTCCGGCCTCATCGCTGGCTTCGATATGCAGATAAACAAAATCGTCAGTTTTCAGAGCTTCGAGGGCAGCGGCTACTTTATTTTCATAATTCGTATTATAAAGTCCGGTAGCTCCTTCTACGGCAATACGGCGCAAACCGGCATAGTAACCGATTCCGTTAATCAAATCGACTGCTGAAATCACAGCCCCTTTCTTGACTTGCGGAAAAGTCTCAGAGAAGGTAGGCATCTGAGGACGGTAACCGGGACTCCAAGGCCAGATACTGTTTGCCGGATCTTTGCCTTCGGCTATACGTTTCAAGTTCAAAGGATGATTCTTGAGCAGTTCCTGCGATTTCAGAATCAAGTCATTAATCAGATCCGCCGTTTCCTGTGCTTCAGGCATCAACGGTTTCACCATCAACGGACGGAAAGGCTTCAAAGGCACATCATGCGGAGGCGTGCAGTCCAATTCCTTATTACCGCCTTTAATAACGAGCAAGTGGCGGTACTGAACTCCCGTATGGAAACGTACGCGGTCATCCCCCAAATTTTCTTGCAGGTATTTTATCAACACGTCGGCTTCCTCAGTAGAAATATGTCCTGAAGAGTGATTCTTCAAGATTTCTCCCTCTACACAAATTAAGTTGCAACGCATTGCTATCTCCCCCGGTTGCAAGTCCACACCGATACTGGCAGCTTCCAGCGGTCCGCGACCTTCGTATACTTTCGGAAGGTCATATCCCAATACGGACATATTGGCAACCTCACTACCCGGATGGAAACCTTCGGCTACGGTAATCAACCGTCCGTTACGTCCCATGCGGGCTAACTTATCCATATAAGGCGTCTTTGCATATTGCAGGAGCGTCTTGTTCCCTAATGACTTCACCGGCCAATCGGCCATTCCGTCTCCCAATATGATAATATGTTTCATTTTAATAAGTCTCAACTCTCAACTGAATTAAACGTTTGCGATACTCATGATGTCGGCAAAAACTCCGGCGGCAGTCACACCGGCACCGGCACCGTATCCCTGAATCATCATCGGATATTCTTTATAACGTTCCGTAGTCAGCAGAATGATATTGTTGCTGCCCTCCAGACCGTAGAACGGATGGTTGGCTCCGACTTCCTGCAGGCCGACAGAGGCTTTTCCATTCTCCAGTTTTGCCACAAAACGCCAATGTTTGTTCTCCTTCTCCAAGACTTGACGACGGGCTTCAAAGTCCGCATCCAGACTCGGCACTTTCTTCCAGAAGTCATCCAAAGAACCTTCAAAGAAATCGTTCGGCACAAAAAGATTCTTTTCCACATCTTCCTGTTCGATACGATAGCCCGCTTCACGCGCCAGAATCACCAATTTACGGATTACATCTTTTCCACTGAGGTCGATACGCGGATCCGGTTCGGAATAACGCTCTTCTTGCGCCATCTTGATGGTACGGCTGAAAGGTATATCAGCACTGATCTTATTAAAGATATAATTCAATGTACCCGAAAGCACCGCCTCAATCTTCAATATCTTGTCACCACTGTGAATCAAGTCGTTGATTGTGTTGATAATCGGAAGTCCCGCACCTACATTGGTTTCAAACAGATACTTCACTCCACGCTGACGGGCGATTGTCTTCAATTCACGGTAATTCTCGTAAGCCGACGAAGCGGCAATCTTATTGGCAGCAACGACAGAGACGTTATGCTGCAACAAATCCTTATACAACGATGCAATATCCGCACTTGCCGTACAGTCAACAAATACGGAATTGAAAATATTCATGCCTACTATCTCTTCACGAATCGTTTGCAAGTTGCTGTCTTTTCCTTTCTGCTTCAGTTCCTCGCGGAAATTGGAGAGGTCGAAACCGTCACGGCTGAACATCGCTTTAGCCGCATCAATGATACCTACCACATGAAGTTTCAGTCCGTTTTCCATCATCAACTTCTGTTGCTGACAACGAATCTGCTCTACCAGACTGCCGCCTACCGTACCGATACCGCAGATAAAGAGATTCAGTACCTGGTATTCGGACAAGAAGAAAGAGTCGTGAATAACGTTGAGAGACTTACGCAAAGATTTTGCATCCACCACAAAAGAGATATTTGTTTCCGAAGCACCCTGTGCACAAGCTATTACATTGATACCGTTACGTCCCAATGTGCCGAACAGCTTGCCGGCGATACCCGGTGTATGTTTCATGTTTTCACCTACGATAGCCACCGTAGCCAAGTCTCTTTCTGCAAGAATCGGGGAAATCTCTCCCATCTCGATCTCTTTTGCAAACTCCTCATTCAGCACTTCGCAAGCCAAGTCCGCATCGGCATTACGCACACCGATAGAAGTACTGTTCTCGGAAGAAGCCTGCGATACAAGGAACACGCTGATTCCGTTCTTTGCTAATGCCTTAAAGATACGGTAGTTAACACCGATCACCCCTACCATACCAAGTCCTTGAACAGTAATGAGGCTCGTATCATTGATAGAGGAAATACCCTTAATGGCTTTGCTTTGCGGATTGGAAACCTCTTGTTTGATAACCGTTCCCACGCCATCGGGATTAAACGTATTCTTTATTATAATAGGTATATTCTTATGGCATACCGGATAAATCGTAGGCGGATAAACTACTTTCGCACCGAAGTTACAAAGTTCTGTTGCTTCTACATAGCTCAGTTCGGTAATTGTGTAAGCAGTTGAAATGACACGCGGATCAGCCGTCATGAAACCGTCTACATCCGTCCAGATTTCCAGACTATTCGCATCCAGCGCAGCAGCGATAATGGCAGCCGTATAGTCCGAACCGCCACGTCCCAAGTTTGTCACATCTCCTGTCGTCTTATCAGAAGAGATAAATCCGGGCACCAATGCAACCTTCGGCACTGAGCTGAAAGCCTTTTTCACCAGTTCATTAGTCAGTTCCGCATCCAGAATATGTTTATTATGTTTCTTTTCAGTCTTGATAAAAGTGCGCGAATCGAACCATTGCGCCCCCTCAATCAGTTCGGTAACTATGATAGAGGAAAGACGTTCTCCATAACTTACAATGGTATCCGATGTCTTCGGAGAAAGGTCTTTAATCAGATAGATTCCTTGAAAGATGTCTTTCAACTCATTCAGCAGTTCTCCGATCTGACGTTGCAATGATGTCTGCTTTTCACCGGCAGGAATCACTTCTTTAATCATTTCCACATGACGATAAACGATTTCACGGAACTCGCCTTCGTATGCCGAATCTCCCATTGCCGCCATCTTCGACGTGTTTATCAATTTGTCCGTGATGCCTCCCAATGCGGAAACAACTACAATTACCGGCTCAGCAGCCGACTCTACAATTCTCTTTACGCTTAAAATGCTGTTCACGGAACCTACGGATGTTCCGCCGAATTTCATTACTTTCATGAAGATACTTATTTAAATGCAATGTCCTGTGCGTATATGTTATAACAGAACGATTGGTTATTTACGAATAAAATTGAATTTGAATTTTGCCTGCTTATACAGGCGTGAATCACGTAGATACACAAAAACTATCCATCAACCCCTAAGGGTCATGGTACACATGGATGTGACTGTATGTGGATAGTACTTCATCATAGTCCTTGTTTCTACTCTTGTTTTTGATAAGTGTCGCAAAAGTAATAATAAAAACATTCAATCTATCACTTTTTTCGGTTTTTTTCTGATAAAAAGAATATTTCATAGTAATCCCTTATTGCAGCAGAGATTCACTTTTATATCATTTTGCTATAAATATATCATTTATATTAGTATATTTGCGAATACAAATACGCAAAATCAGCTTATGAGCCCTATAAATACTTCCGTATTGCTAATATACACCGGTGGAACAATTGGAATGATTGAGAACGCCGCAACAGGTGCATTGGAGAATTTCAATTTTGAACAACTCCAAAAGCACATCCCCGAATTGCAGAAATTCAACTTTCCGATAGACACCTATCAGTTTGATCCGCCGATGGATTCTTCGGATATGGAACCGGATATGTGGCAAAAGCTGGTTCATGTTATTCATGACAACTATGAACGCTATCAAGGGTTTGTAATCTTGCACGGCACGGATACGATGGCATATACCGCTTCCGCACTCAGTTTTATGCTGGAAGGGTTGGACAAGCCTGTCATACTGACGGGTTCTCAACTTCCGATAGGGGTACTTCGCACGGATGGGAAAGAGAATCTGATGACAAGTATCGAGATTGCCATCGCACGGAACAAGGAGGGAAAGGCGCTCGTACCGGAAGTCTGCATCTTCTTTGAAAACCACTTGATGCGAGGTAACCGCACAACGAAAATCAATGCGGAGAATTTCAACGCGTTCCGGTCATTCAATTATCCGGTACTGGCGGAGGCGGGCATTCATATCAAATATAATAATGTACAGATCCATGCGAATGGAGAGGAACATAAGTTGAAACCACACTATCTGCTGGATACGAACGTGGCTGTACTGAAACTATTCCCGGGAATTCAGGAAAATGTAATTGCTACTGTTCTAGGAATCGAAGGGCTGAAAGCGATTGTACTCGAAACATACGGTTCCGGCAATGCTCCCCGTAAAGAGTGGTTTATCCGAAGACTTTGCCAGGCCAGCGCACAAGGGATTGTAATCGTCAATGTGACACAATGCAGTGCGGGAATGGTGGAGATGGAACGCTATGAAACGGGATATCAACTATTGCAGGCAGGTGTTGTCTCCGGTTACGACAGCACGATGGAGTCCGCCGTCACCAAATTAATGTTCTTATTAGGACACGGATATACCCCGGATGAAGTGCGTGACCGGATGAACCGTTCGATAGCCGGAGAGATAACTATATAGGCATACATCTATTTCTATTAGGCAGGGATAACTTATTTCTAATAAATTATCCCTATTTTTGTACCCTACAACGAAGAAAGGAAGTTCGATGGCAAAAGAGAAAACCGTATATGTATGCAGTAATTGCGGACAGGATTCACCGAAGTGGGTAGGTAAATGTCCGTCCTGTGGGGAGTGGAATACGTATGTAGAAGAAATTGTGAGAAAAGAGCCGGTCAACCGCCGTCCTGTGTCGGGGATTGAAACGCAAAAGCCCAAACCGCTTGCGCTTGCCGATATAGTGGCGGATGACGAACCGCGTATCAATATGCACGATGACGAATTGAATCGTGTATTGGGCGGGGGACTGGTACCGGGTTCTCTGGTCCTGATAGGCGGTGAACCGGGAATCGGCAAATCTACGCTCGTCATGCAGACTGTATTGCACATGCCGGAAAAGAAGATTCTTTATGTCTCGGGCGAAGAGAGTGCACGTCAACTAAAGCTCCGTGCCGACCGTCTCTCTTCTATTTCCAGTGACTGTCTCATTGTTTGCGAGACTTCCCTCGAGCAGATTTATGTACATATCAAGAATACGAATCCCGATCTGGTGATCATCGACTCCATACAGACTATTTCTACCGAGAGTATCGAATCGTCTCCCGGAAGTATCGCACAGGTCAGAGAGTGTTCGGCGTCTATTCTTCGTTTTGCGAAAGAAACGCATACACCAGTGTTGCTGATCGGGCATATTAATAAGGAAGGAAGCATTGCAGGACCTAAAGTGCTGGAGCACATCGTAGATACAGTTCTTCAATTTGAAGGTGACCAACATTATATGTACCGTATTCTACGCAGTATCAAGAATCGTTTCGGTAGTACGGCAGAGTTAGGTATTTATGAGATGCGTCAGGATGGGTTGCGCCAAGTCAGCAATCCTTCCGAGCTTTTGCTAAGTCAGGATCATGAGGGGATGAGCGGGGTAGCCATTGCTTCCGCCATTGAGGGAATTCGCCCGTTCTTGATTGAGACGCAGGCTTTGGTGAGTTCTGCTGTCTATGGAAATCCGCAACGCTCGGCAACCGGTTTCGATTTAAGAAGAATGAATATGCTGCTGGCTGTTCTCGAAAAGCGCGTAGGATTTAAGTTGGCTCAGAAAGATGTATTCCTGAATATCGCCGGAGGATTGAAAGTTAATGATCCGGCCATTGATTTGTCTGTTATCAGCGCCATCCTTTCTTCGAATATGGATGCGGCTATCGAACCGGAAGTTTGCATGGCGGGAGAAATCGGTCTGTCGGGAGAGATACGTCCTGTGAATCGAATTGAACAACGTATCGGTGAAGCTGAAAAGTTAGGTTTCAAACGTTTCTTACTGCCTAAATATAACTTGCAAGGAATCGACACCCAAAAACTGAAGATAGAACTAGTACCGGTGAGGAAAGTGGAAGAGGCGTTCAGGGCTTTATTCGGTTAGGTTCACCACAGAGGACGCAGAGGACACGGAGGAGTGATTAATCAAGTAAATAAATAATGATAGAAGATATTAATAATTTAACGAGTAAAGTGCTGGGATTAGCTTTTGAGGTGCATACTCAATTGGGAGCGGGTTTACTTGAAAGTACATACGAAAGCTGCTTATTCTATGAATTGAGAGCAAACGATATAGATGTAGAAAGACAAAAGAAATTACCTATAATCTATAAAGGAACCCAATTAGATACAGATTACAGAATAGATTTGTTGATAGACAACCAACTCATTATAGAATTGAAAAGTGTGGAAATGCTACAACCGGTACATTCTGCCCAACTATTGACATATATGAAACTTGGCCATCTAAAATATGGACTATTAATAAATTTCAATGTTCCTCATTTAAAACAAGGAATCAAACGTTTTATTATCTAAAAATTTAAACTCTGTGACCTCTGTGTCCTCTGTGGTGAAAAAATATGATACAAGAATACCAACTCCGCATCCTCCCCGAAATTGCTGTAAACGGACAGAAATTAAAGGAATACCTTTCTAAAGAAAAAGGTTTGAATCTGCGTGACATCACTGCTACCCGAATCTTGAAGCGGAGTATTGATGCACGCCAACGGACAATCTTCGTCAATTTGAAGGTGAGGGCATACATCAATGAGATGCCTCAAGAAGATGAGTACGAACATACTATATATAATAGTGTAGAGGGAAAACCGCAAGTGGTGGTTGTCGGTGCCGGTCCCGGCGGACTGTTTGCAGCCTTACGCCTCATAGAACTCGGATTACGTCCTATCGTTATCGAACGCGGAAAAGATGTGCGTGAGCGTAAAAAAGATCTGGCACAAATCAGCAGAGAACACACGGTTGACCCGGAATCGAATTACAGTTTTGGCGAAGGGGGTGCAGGAGCTTATTCGGATGGAAAGCTCTATACCCGGAGCAAAAAAAGAGGAAATGTAGATAAGATTCTGAATGTATTTTGCCAACATGGAGCTTCGACCTCGATATTAGTAGATGCGCATCCGCATATTGGAACAGACAAGTTGCCACGCGTCATTGAAAATATGCGGAATAGCATCATCGAATGTGGTGGAGAGGTGCATTTTCAAACTCGAATGGATGCACTGATTATCGACAACAATGAAGTGAAAGGTATCGAGACGAATACAGGAAAAACGTTTCTCGGACCGGTCATCTTGGCAACCGGACATTCGGCAAGAGATGTGTATCGTTGGCTGGCCGCCAATAATGTGACAGTTGAAGCGAAAGGGATTGCTGTCGGTGTCCGCCTGGAACATCCTGCAATGTTGATTGACCAAATACAATATCATAATAAAAACGGACGGGGCAAATACCTGCCTGCCGCCGAATACAGTTTTGTGACACAGGTAGAAGGCAGAGGAGTATACAGCTTCTGTATGTGTCCCGGTGGCTTCATCGTTCCTGCCGCCAGCGGACCGGAACAGGTGGTAGTAAACGGCATGTCTCCATCCAATCGTGGCTCACGTTGGAGCAACTCTGGAATGGTGGTGGAAATTCAACCGGAAGATTTAAGAAGTGGAGAGTTGAGAATTGAGAGTGGAGAGTTGGCTGCGCAACAGAATGAGCGGCTGCTCGCTATCAATCCATCTCTCAATCATTCTCAACTTTCAACTCTCAACTCTCAACTTCTCCCCCTTCACTTTCAAGAGGAGCTGGAACGTCAATGCTGGTTGCAAGGAGGAAGACGACAGACTGCTCCGGCACAACGTATGATGGATTTTACCCGTAAGAAATTGAGCTACGATTTACCCGAATCTTCTTATAGTCCGGGAATTATTTCTTCTCCGCTTCATTTTTGGTTGCCGCCATTCATCAGTAAAAGGTTATCTCTCGGTTTCCAGCAATTCGGACGTAGCAGTCACGGATTTCTGACTAATGAAGCGGTAATGATTGGTGTCGAGACACGGACTTCTTCGCCTGTACGCATTGTACGCGACAAGGAAACATTACAGCATATAACCGTCCGCGGTCTATTTCCTTGCGGAGAAGGAGCGGGTTATGCCGGAGGTATTGTTTCTGCCGGAATAGACGGAGAACGGTGTGCGGAAGCCGCTGCTAATTATTTACATCATTAATCAAAACCCAGCAAACTGATGACTACCCAACCCGAAATAGCAATCATTGAACCCAATACACTCAGTAGTTTAGGACTCAAATCCATATTGGAAGAAATCATCCCGATGGCTACCATTCGTACTTTCCACCGTTTCAATGAATTAATGGATGACACACCGGATATGTATGCCCATTATTTCATATCGGCACAAATCTATGTGGAACACAATGCTTTCTTTCTTCCCCGAAAACGAAAAACAATTGTTCTGGCCAGTGACAGTCCGCAGTTTCAACTTTCCGGTGTACCGGTTCTCAATATTTATGAGCCGGAAGAGGAGCTGGTGAAAAATATCCTGAAACTCCATCAACATGCCCATCACAAAGGATACCCGGTAAAGGATATGCCGCCAATGATTCCGCCAGCGCATCATCAGGAACTTTTATCTGCCCGCGAAATCGAAGTACTCGTACTGATTACCAAAGGACTGATCAATAAAGAAATTGCAGACAAACTGAATATCAGCCTAACTACCGTCATTACACACCGAAAGAACATTACGGAGAAATTAGGAATCAAGTCCGTTTCAGGACTGACTATTTATGCTGTAATGAACGGATATATCGAAGCCGACCGCATCTAATTCACCACAGAGGATACAGAATTTTTAGAATCCTATTATACCTCTGTGTCCTCAGTGTCCTCTGTGGTGAATCAAATCCTAATAAATGAGGATTGCCTGCCAACTATATTTGCCGTTACTTTGCACCGGACAAATAAACTGCGAATGAAGACAAAGATTATGATGCTTGCCCTCACCCTCCTGACGACAGGAACTGTATGGGGCGAAGATTTCCCAAAAGATTCACTGAAAGTAGTGGATATGGAAGAGGTGGTAGTAATAGCCACTCCGAAAGAGAATCGCAAACTACGTGAATTGCCTATAGCCGCCACCGTATTATCACAGGAAAATATGTGTGCCAATCAGGTTCATTCCGTGAAGAACCTTACAGGTATTGTTCCCAACCTGTTCATCCCTGATTATGGCTCGAAATTAACGACTTCCATCTATATTCGTGGAATCGGTTCACGTATCAACACACCGTCCGTAGGACTTTATGTAGATAATATCCCTTATATAGACAAATCCGCCTTCGATTTCAATTACTGTGACATCGAACGTATCGACGTACTTCGCGGGCCTCAAGGAACACTTTACGGGCGTAACACGATGGGCGGACTTATCAAGGTACACACCAAATCTCCTTTCACCTATCAAGGGACCGACATCCGCATGGGAGCGGCGACGTACAATAATTATAATGTTTCGCTTACCCATTATCACCGTATATCCGAACGGTTCGCCTTTTCTACCGGAGGATTTTACGAACATACCGGAGGATTCTTTGAAAACGCAGCACGAAATAATGAGAAGGTTGACCGAAGCAATGCCGGAGGTGGACGATTTCGTGGAGTTTACATACCGACCTCCAATCTGAAAGTAGATATAAACCTGAACTATGAATATAGCGATCAGGGTGGATACCCCTATTACTATACCGGAATCGCTCCCAGCACAAAAGAAAGGGAAGAACCTCTCACAGAAGACCGTGCAGACTACATTGGTAAGATTTCATATAACGAGCGCAGCAGTTATCGTCGGGGATTAATGAATGCCGGCGTCAATCTGGAATATCAAGCAAGAAATTTCATCCTCAGTGCAGTTACCGGCTATCAGAATCTGAATGACCGTATGTTCCTCGACCAAGACTTTACAGAACGAGCGGTTTATACACTGGAACAGAAGCAAAAGTCGAATACAATTTCCGAAGAGATCGTGTTTAAATCAAAATCCAACAAAAGATGGCAATGGGCAACAGGAGCTTTCGGACTGTATCAGTCCTTGAACACCAAAGGTCCGGTGACTTTTTGGGAAGACGGGGTGAAAGATGTTATCGAAGGAAGTGCAAATACAGCCTTTGCCGGTATGCCTGCAAACGCCCCGAAATTACATTTAGCAATCAACAATCCTACTCTGTTGGTAGGAGGAGACTTTGATACTCCTGTTTGGAATGCAGCTGTTTTCCATCAGTCTACATTGAATGACCTTTTTGTGAAAGGCTTGTCTCTTACTGTCGGAGTACGTCTGGATTATGAGAAGATGAACATGAAGTATAAATCGATCAGTGACCCTACAGACTTCAACTTCAGTATGAAGATGGCGTCACGGCCACCAATGCCATCTGTATCAGTAGAAGCCAAGAACCTGATTGCCAATGCCGGTTATGACGGTAAAATATCAGATGATTATGTCCAACTGTTACCTAAGTTTGCTCTGCAATATGAATGGAAAAAGGGCAATAATGTATACGCAACCGTGTCGAAGGGGTATCGGTCGGGTGGCTACAACGTACAAATGTTCTCCGATCTTATTAGTGGAGATTTACAGAACTCCATGATAAATGCTATAAAAGAGAGCGAGCAGTTCGCCAGATTTGCTGCAATGATTGACAAATATGCCAAGAAAGCGGATGTACCCGAAGTAAAAGAGGCGACACGCTACAAACCCGAATATTCATGGAACTACGAAGTAGGAAGCCATCTTACCCTTTGGGAGGGTAAGCTTTGGGCAGATCTTTCCGCTTTCTATATGGATATGCGCGACCAACAAATTTCCCAATTCACCGGAAGCGGCTTGGGACGTACCACCGTCAATGCAGGGAAAAGCCGCAGCTATGGTGCCGAAATGTCTCTTCGTGCAAGTCTGACTAATGAATTAAGTCTGAACGCAAGCTACGGATATACCTACGCTACCTTTACAGACTATATCGAATATGAGAGAGAAGATGAAGAAACGCTCAAAGTTAGAGCCGATTACAATGGCAAGTATGTTCCTTTTGTCCCCAAGCATACATTAAATATCGGTGGAGAATATGCCATCACCTGCAGCCCACGTTCTATCTTCGACCGGGTTGTATTCCAGGCGAACTATAACGCTGCCGGACGTATCTACTGGACTGAACTGAACGACGTCAGCCAATCCTTCTACGGCACGCTCAACTGGAGAACGAATCTGGAAATCGGTGATGCAATGATTAGTTTTTGGGCACGCAACTTCTTGAATAAAGACTATGCCGCCTTCTATTTCGAAACAATGAACAAAGGTTTCATGCAGAAAGGACGTCCAATGCAATTTGGGATAGATCTTCGCTGCCGCTTCTAATCATTTTTACTCATAAGGATATTATTTAGTCTTTTTATTGTCAGCTAAAGATTTCATCCACACAAAACAATGGTTTTCAACAGATTAACAACTGACAATAAACGCTGACAATAACTAAAAACAGGCTGACAATAAAAGTTCCGGACTTTTATTGTCAGCCTGTCTCTTTGTAGATCAACAGCATGGAATACGGGATAAAAGGACGTATGTCCCTATAAAGTTTGCATTATAAAGCCGTTATACTTTATTTACCCAATCGGTATTGTTCCATTAGACTTACGCTATTCTTAACTCTCCACAGCCGTGGTAGCTTCTCTTCATGGCCGTGGAGAGATCTCATCACGGCTGTGGGAAGAAGTCACCACGGCCGTGGAAAGGTAAAGGTATCGGTACCTTCCCGCAACTATACCAGCACTTTAACGGAACTTTATCAATGCTTTGACATTAGTTTACCTACTGCTTAATGATAACCGCCAATCATCACTCGTTAATTGCCCCGCAATAAGGACATATACCTTTCTCTTTCAGTTTCTCCCCGCAATGTCCGCAGCGATACTTATACCCGATGTTCCGATAAACCTTCTTCGTAAAGACCAGTATAAAAAAGATCAGGAATAAATAACCGATATAGATATGTGTCATCAAGATAAAAAAGAAATAACAGAAAATACAGCAGGACATTAGTCCCAGCAGATAAAAGATAGCTGCAGCGGGAGTCAATTGCCGAAACAAATCATCCAGCACCGCCAAAGCGACTATCAGAAACAACCAGATACTAAACAGGAAAACAGAGAGTATGAAAGGTACTGTGAATGGAGATAAAGTTGGATTGAAATAAAAATGTTCCCACGTTTCCGGCACAAAGACCTGCATAGACTCATAAATCGTTGCACTGAACGCCATCAGCAGGCAGAGAAATAATGGATAAATGCTGTCTATATCATTAAAATAAACCATCTGCAACTGCTTCTTCCGGAAAGCACGAAGCAAATAAACGCCTACAAACAGGGCAAAAATAACAACAAAATAAGAAGCGTGCGTGTCACTGAAAAGATGAATGGCCTGTGAAATACTGTCGGTCGGAACGAACGACCTCTTCAAATCCACCTCACGTATCCAACCCTGTTCATCCTGCGTATGCGCCAATTTAACCCAAACGCTATCCACACTATCGGCCGGATGAATCGCAAACTCTGCGACGACTACCTTATCTCCTTTATTCAATTGAATAAAAGTGTCCTTTATCGGAAGACGTTCCAGAGCTATGGAATCATCCACTACTTCCAGATTCGTATCCCACGTGTAGTGACGTTCATAAAGATAGGTCAATGAATCTTTTGTTTTCTCTGACAATTCCTCCGAATCCAGTAGCGGAGCCTTATAATAACAGGAAGATAGCAAAAATAAACATAATAGCAGGTTCATCACATTTTTTACCACAGAGGACGCAGAGGATAAAAAGAGGAAAGAGAAAAAATTTCCACACTTTTTCTGCCTAACATTCAAACGATCGGTGTCAGAAGCATGAGTGAAGATGCTACCTTCACTATATCCTCTGTGTCCTCCGCGTCCTCTGTGATAGAAAATAGTCTTCATTGCGCCGCCTTTACTTTCATTTGACAATTTTTGCAGTCGAACTCCAAACGGAAACGTTTACCATCATTGGACATCAGATAATAGGGTTCTTTGAAAGGTGAACGAACCCGTTGGTGAATAGGACACCATCCCATACTGTAACGTAGACAGTGTTTGCAGAACATCAGTACCGCATTCTCCACTGCTTCTTTTTCGTACGCCATAGCAATACGCTGTACTCCATGTTCCTCATAGAAAGAAACTGCATGAGTGTTCATAACATTTCCCAAATACGTCAATGTTGTTTGCGGAAAAGCATGATTCGTTTGTTTCCATACTGACAATTCCTGGCGGTAGTTTATCCGACGGGCAGCTATTAATTTTTCAACTGCCTGACGACGGTAATCGGCTAGGACCGAAACCGGGAGAAACCAATTATCAGCAAATCCAACTTCTATCACTTTTGCTTCGAAAGGTGTATTTCCTAATTTAGCAAGTTGCGTTTTCAGATTTTCCGTCTGCGGTGTACGTGCCAATTCCTTTTCACGGGGAAAAGCCAGTGTGACACTGTTATCATCTTCATCGGTCAATCGTAACGAAAAGCCAAATTCGTTATCAGTAAGCGAGATGCGCACTTCTATCTTCCTTTCAGCGGACTTCCGTGAAAGTACACGCTCAAACTCTTGGTCAAAATTACGGTACAACACAGTACGGGGCTTGATACGGGGCATTTCCTGTGGATACAGTTTATTACCATCTACACGATTGATACGGAACCCCTGCAAACGTCCTTGTTCGTCGAGATAGCAAACTCCATCGCCATTGTTAAATGACTTCAATCCGGCAACTGTCAGATAATTACCGCGAGCCTCCTTCATTGTTCCCATCTCTTCACCCAGCGACTTAGGGGTATCAAAGGAAAAAATCTCCTTATCACGACCGTGCAGGAAATAATGTGTAAAACCACGACTGAAACTCTTATCCAGTTGCGGTTTAAATTCGAATCTGCACATTCCCGAAGAAGCCCGGACATATTCCGGACGACGGGCAAAAATCGCATCCAATTTCTGACGATAGGCCGCTGTCACGTTCTTCACGTATGATACATCTTTCAACCGGCCTTCTATCTTCAACGAAGAAGCTCCGGCATCCAACAACTGCTCCAGCTCGTCGCTCTGATTCATATCTTTCAGAGAAAGCAAATGCTTGTCCTTCACAATGACTTTCCCATCGGAATCTACAAGGCTAAAAGGTAAACGACAGAATTGTGCACATTCACCCCTGTTTGCGCTACGCCCGAAACAGGACTGACTGACATAGCATTGCCCGCTATAGCTAACGCAAAGCGCTCCGTGTACAAATACCTCCAAAGGAGTCTCCGGACAAGCGGTATGAATATTTTTTATTTCACGCAATGATAATTCGCGCGCCAAAACGACTTGTCGGAAACCTGCCTCCCAAAGAAATCGCACCTTTTCCGGAGTACGGTTGTCCATCTGCGTACTGGCATGGAGAGGTATCGGGGGGAGATTCAGTTTCGTGATTCCCATATCCTGAACAATCAGTGCGTCCACTCCAATCCGATACAGGGCATGAATCATCTCCTCCGTCTCTTTCAGCTCTTCTTCTTTCAGGATAGTGTTGACCGTGACATAAATACGCGTATTATACAAATGGGCATATTGTACCAGTGCCTCAATATCCTCCAAAGAATTTACAGCCGCCGCACGGGCACCGAACTTGGGAGCACCGATATATACCGCATCCGCACCGTGATTAATGGCCTCAATGCCACATTCCAGGTTCTTCGCCGGAGCGAGAAGTTCTATTTTACGCTGCTTTATCATTTGATGTCATTAACATTATAAGGTGTTTCCTGATAAACAAAGTAGTTTAACCAATTGGAGAACAAAAGGTTTGCATGAGCACGCCAACGCACCAACGGTCCCTTATCAGGATCATCATCTACATAATAATTACGAGGTATTTCTATCGGCAAGCCTTTACCCAAGTCACGACGATATTCCGTATCCAATGTCAACGGAGAATATTCCGAATGTCCGGTTACAAAGAACTCACGTCCGCCACGTGCCATTACCATATACACTCCCGCATCTTTCGACTCGGAAAGCAATGTCAGTTCCGGCACCTTCAAGATATCCTCCCTACGTACCTCCGTATGACGGCTGTGCGGTACATAAAAGCAATCATCAAAGCCACGAAAAATAGAATGGTAAGGTTCCAATACCCGATGCTCGAAGATACCGAACATCTTCTTTTCCAACGGATATTTAGGAATCCCATAATGATGATAGAGCCCGGCTTGCGCCGCCCAACATATATACAAAGTAGAAGTCACATGCGTACGTGCCCAATCAAAAATTTCCGTAATCTCATTCCAATAAGTCACTTCCTCGAAATCCATCTGTTCCACAGGTGCTCCCGTAATAATCATACCATCATACTTCTCATGACGCATCTGGTCGAAATCCGTATAGAATGCCTTCATGTGTTCTATCGGTGTATTCTTGGAGGTATGACATTTGATCTTCATAAACGAGATCTCCACCTGAAGCGGAGTATTTGAAAGTAAACGCACCAAGTCCGTCTCCGTCGTAATCTTCAACGGCATCAGGTTCAGAATGACAATCCGTAGCGGACGAATGTCCTGCTGCGTAGCACGGGAAGTATCAATTACAAAAATATTTTCTTCCTTCAATAGCTCTATCGCAGGTAGTTTATCGGGTAAATTTAAAGGCATAATCGCTATATATTAGTAATTTGAGTGCAAAAATACGAAAAATATAGCAGATTATAGGGAGGTTGCTTATTTAGAAGACGTACAAATTAAGTCAATTTAATCATAGAAGCATAACAACTAATCAATAAAAGCTTTACTTTTGCGGAATAAAATTAGTACTAATAATTTAAATCTTAGAAAAATGGCTTACGTAATTAGTGACGATTGTATTGCTTGCGGAACTTGTATTGACGAGTGTCCGGTAGAAGCTATCTCTGAAGGTGATATCTATTCTATCAACCCGGATGTATGTACTGACTGTGGAACTTGTGCAGATGTTTGCCCGTCTGAAGCTATCCACCCAGCTGAATAATACAATCTACAACAAAAAGTATAGGCTGCTTTCTCTTGAAGGCAGCCTTTTTTTTCACCACAGAGGACGCAGAGGACACAGAGTAAAATAGCTTGGGAGATGTGTTGCAACTCTCCTTTTAGTGGAATCCCCCTTGCTACAAATCATTTGTGGCAAGGGGGATTTCTAATTTATAAGGAGGCGACACATCATTCCTTTCATTTTTTCTTCTCTGTGTCCTCTGCGTCCTCTGTGGTGGACTCTTATTTCAATTTAGCCAACGCTTCCTTGATTCGGCGGATAGCCTCCGTTATATTTTCATCACTTGTTGCATAACTCATGCGGATACATTCGGGAGCGCCGAATGAAGTACCGCCTACACAAGCCACGTGCGCTTCTTCAAGCAGATACATTGCCAAATCATCCGAGTTTTCAATCTTACGGTCCTCTTTGCTCTTTCCAAAGAAATAGCTACATTTCGGGAACAAGTAGAAAGCGCCTTGCGGAACATTCACTTCAAATCCCGGAACATCTTTCGCCAACTTCACAATCAAATCACGGCGACGCTCGAATGCTTTCTGCATTTCTTTCACCGGTTCTTGTGTTCCTGTATATGCAGCTTCGGCAGCTTTTTGAGAAACAGAGCAAGGACCTGAAGTGTACTGACCTTGCAATTTATTGCAGGCCTTTACAATCCATTCCGGTCCGGCAATAAATCCGATTCTCCATCCGGTCATAGCATATGCCTTAGACACACCGTTTACAATCACCGTACGTTCCTTCATTTCCGGGAACTGGGCAATACTCTGATGTGCACCGATATAATTAATATGTTCGTAGATTTCGTCAGCAATAACAATGACTTGCGGATGTTTAGCCAATACAGCTGCCAAACCGGCCAATTCTTCCTTGCTATATACAGAACCTGTCGGATTGGACGGAGAACAAAGAATCAATGCTTTTGTTTTCGGAGTGATAGCAGCTTCCAATTGTTCTGGAGTAATCTTGAAATCTTGTTCGATACCTGCCGAAACGATAACAGGAGTACCTTCCGCCATTTTCACCATTTCCGGATAGCTCACCCAGTAAGGAGCAGGCACAATTACTTCATCACCCGGATTTACTAATACAAGAATTGTATTACAAACAGATTGTTTCGCACCATTTGCACAAGAAACTTGAGCGGCTGTATATTCAAGACCATTTTCTTTTTTCAGCTTCTCAACAATAGCATTGCGCAAAGCCGGATAACCCGGTACCGGAGAATAACGGGAAAAGTTATCATCTATGGCTTTTTTCGCAGCTTCTTTGATGTGGTCGGGAGTATTGAAGTCTGGTTCTCCTACACTTAAATTAATAACATCAACGCCTTGTGCCTTGAGCTCGTTGCTCTTCTGCGACATAGCAAGTGTCGCCGACGGCGACAAGCTGTTCAAACGATCTGATAATTGATTCATTTTGTATCTATTTTATTGTTGTTGAGTGAAAATCGTTGCAAAATAAGCGATAATATTCGACATATGAAAACAAATAGGCAATTTACTTATTAAAATGTAAAGTATGCCCCATTCTTTCCTTTTTCGTTCTTAGATATCGTTCATTATATGGATTGGGAACAGTTTCAACAGGTACATTTTCTACAATCTCCAAGCCATATGCTTCCAAGCCAACACGTTTCACCGGATTATTTGTCAAAAGCTTCATTTTGTGTACTCCCAACTCACGAAGAATCTGCGCTCCTACCCCATAATCACGCTCGTCAGCAAGATGTCCCAAACATACATTCGCATCTACCGTATCCAAGCCGTCTTCCTGAAGTTTATATGCTTTCATCTTTTCCATCAAGCCGATTCCACGTCCTTCCTGATTCAGATAAACGACTACACCTTTTCCTGCCGCTTCAATCATTTCCATAGCCTTATGCAACTGTTCTCCGCAATCACAACGCCTGGAACCAAAAATATCACCGGTGGCACAAGAAGAATGTACACGTACCAAAATAGGTTCGTCTTCATTCCACGTACCTTTAAACAAAGCGACATGCTCCAATCCATTTGACTTTTGACGGAAAGGAATCAGACGAAACATTCCATGTTCAGTAGGCATATTCACTTCCACCCCACGCTCTACAATGGATTCCTGTTTCAAACGATAAGCAATCAAGTCATGAATAGAAATCAGTTTCAGATCATATTCATCAGCCATTTTACGGAGTTCGGGCAAGCGTGCCATCGTGCCATCCTCACTCATGATTTCCATCAAAGCACCCGCCGGATAAAGACCGGCCAGACGTGCCATATCGATAGTCGCCTCTGTATGTCCGGCACGGCGTAACACTCCTTTTTCTTGTGCGTACAACGGGTTGATATGACCGGGACGACCGAACGTAGCCGGTGTAGAAGACGGATCAGCCAATGCCTGAATAGTGGCAGCACGGTCGGCAGCAGAGACTCCGGTCGAACAACCGTCCAGTTTATCTATCGTAATTGTAAAAGGAGTTCCCAACACAGAAGTGTTATCACTTACTTGATGCGGCAAATCCAATTCCTTGCAACGAGACACTGTAATAGGTGCACAAAGCACCCCACGTGCGTGTTTCAACATGAAATTAACTTTCTCAGGAGTTATTTTTTCAGCAGCAATAATCAAATCTCCCTCATTTTCGCGGTCTTCATCATCCACCACTATGACAAACTTGCCTTCTTTAAAATCGGCAATTGCATCCTCTATTTTATCCATTTTAATCTCTTCCATAACAATTATTTATTAATTTTCTGTATGATGAATTGAACTTGTTCGTTGTTCTTTATAATCCGTTCCATATCCTTAGCCAGACGAATACGGAATGCCCAGATACGGAAATAGAAAAACAGCCCGATGGGGAAAATCACTCCAGCTGCCAGATTCAGCCAATATATATGGAACGGGCGCACATGAGCAGAAACGGGAATCATCGGATAATTGTTTAACAAACCTATCAAAGAAGCTGATTTCGTATTTGACATTTCCTCCACCAACGCTTCCAGTTTATCATTGATAGCCACCACCTCATCGTCCTTTTCACCCGACATCCACAGTTTGAAATAGTTCGGTGCTTTCGTCAACTGATTTTGAGCAATGTAAGCTTTACAATCCTCTGTAAGCTGCTCCAAATCGCCCGGGATACGTTCATAGTCAGGATCATTTATAATAACTTCTTTCTTGAATATATGCCGTACACTACGTATTCCGGCCACCTTCTTAAACCAGTTAATGTACGCATCGGCATTAAGCACCACAGAATCTTTATTCGATTTGTAAGTAAGGAAGATACCCAACGGAGCAAGGACAGCACTACTCGTCCACATACCCATCCATACAATCCACTTACCGTCACGGGCCATTTTATAGCCGGTGTTATCAATGATATAATAGATAATAAACACCAGTACCGACACAATTACCGGCATTCCCAAACCACCTTTACGAATAATACCTCCTAAAGGAGCACCGATAAAGAAAAACAACAAGCATGAGAGGGAAATTGTAATCTTCTTATGCCATTCCGTCTTATGTTTCCGAATGCTATAGTCATTACTCTCCATCGTATAACTCTTGAAAGTAAGGTCGCTTGCCATATTTTCCGCACGGCTAAGAGCAGCGGAAATAACTTTCTGCTTTTGCGTCAAAGGAGCAACATTATAAAGACTGTCCACATTATACGCATACACATCCGCTTTCTCCATCTTGACAGTGTCTTCTTTTGTCAATCCATAAGACGCGCGAAAATTTCCCTCAGCTATTTCCCGGTAATATTGCCTTCCTATACTGTCACCTACTACTTTCATCGAATCAATAGAGCTTTGCAACTGCGCCATGTCTTTAGCACTCGACTGCTTACCCATAATATCGCCGTCAACCATATTGAAATCAGAGTTAAACTCAATAATCGTATGTTTCTCTCTGAATGATTCACGACGATAAGGTACATTTTGAGACTTCATACTTTGCGCTTTCAGATTCTCAAACAAGTCTCCACTATACAAATGTAACCAAAGATGTTGCTTATCCGCTGTCATCTCCAGACGCCCGGAATCCGCATAAATAATATGGGCATTCTCAAATCCGTCTTTCAAATTATAGATCAAGACATCATACAGCATACCCGTTTTACGGTCTTTCTTGGCTATCTTTAAATTATAATCAGGGATTTCGGAATAGAAAACGCCTTCCGGAATATCCAATTCCGGAGATTTCTGTTTCATTGAAAGAATCAGAGTGCCCAACTTAGCTTGGGCAATGGGTCCTACTACATTTTGAAAATAGAATGAAACGCCTACAAGTCCACAAACAAAGAAAACAAGGGGACGCATAATTTTGAGCAAAGAAATGCCGGCAGCTTTCATTGCAAGCAATTCGTAACGCTCGCCAAAATTACCAAAAGTAATCAAAGAAGCCAGTAACACTGCCAACGGCAACGATACTGGCACTAATGTTAATGCAGAATAGAAGAAGAACTGAGCCATTACACTCATTTCTAACCCCTTTCCAACCAATTCGTCTACATATCTCCACAAGAACTGCATCATGAAAATGAACAGACAGATGAAGAATGTACCTATAAAGAGCATAAAAAAGCTCTTTACAATGAATATATCTAATTTCTTTATGCGTAGCATCTTAATAGGTTCGTGCAATTAGGATGCAAAATTAGCACAAAAAAAGGAGCACCGAAAATTTTTAGTTGAAAGTTAACTAAAAACCACAAGTTCTTCTTAATTTGGCAACCTGTGACTCCCATAATTCTTTCATATCATCCACTTCATCCGACTCTGCGAAATCAGTAATTTCTAATACATAGTCACTTGTCAACTCATTATATGTCATCTTGATTTCAAAGTAATCACGCTCGTTTTCATCATCCTGCCAACGGAAGCGGATAAAAGAGAAAGAGCGAATGGCAATAATCTCTGCTTTCCTCAGCTCTGTCTTCCCCCAATGGAACTCTACTATTTTATCGTCAGAAATAACTTTGTCGGCAAACCAGTCCTCCAACCCGGTCGGTGTACTTATAGCTGACCAAAGAATATTTTTAGACGTTGCATTCAACAAATACTCCAAATGAATCTTTTCCTTTTTCATAGCAATTTCGAATTGTTTTTACGTGTGCCAAGATAAATACTTTTTTCTAAATAAGCGGCATAAATCAAGCACTTTATTTAATTATTCTTTCATTTCCAGTCCTGAAACTCCCTGTTTATAGGGAAAAACAAAGCCTTTCTTGAAGAAAAGAACAAAAAAATTACCGATTTGTTTTGGAGATTATAAAAAAACATCTATCTTTGCACCCGCAATCGAGAAATAATGGCGGGATAGCTCAGCTGGTTAGAGCGCATGATTCATAATCATGAGGTCCCCGGTTCAATCCCGGGTCCCGCTACTTGATAAGAATAAGGCATTTGAGAGGCTTCCACTCTTGGGTGCCTTTTTCTTTTTTACCTCCGGTTTGCGCTATGGTTTGCGCCAGCGTCAAATTCAATGTAACATGGTTCAACAAATTTGGAACACATTATATATAATGTATTCCCCTCTTCGCAAAGAATATATTTAAGATTTACACTATAACTTTTCTATTTCTTCTTTAGACAGTCCAGTAGCCTGTGAAATTACATCAATAGCTATTCCTAACTTTTTTTAAATTACGAGCATTCGCTCTTTTTACTTCTTTTCTCCCTTCTTCCCTTCCTTTCTTTTCCGCCGTAGATATAACACTATACCAGTCACGGAAATTTTTCAAACTGTCCCAATACTCACTCAGTTCAGTCTTGGTAAACTTTGCTATCTCCGCAGTTTCAAAAAGGCGGTCAAAAACTCTGTTCTGTAATGCTTTGGGACGTTCAAGCAGAGAGGCAAGATTACGCAGGACAAAAAGCCACTTGTCAAACATGCTCTCCAACTCATCCTCACTCTTGTTTAATTTAGGCATTTCAAGATAAACAAAGGTCAGCTTGTCATAGAAAACCTTGTGCGTATAAAGGTCTACAAGCTTCACCTCATGATGGAAATACTCCTCATCAGAATTGTCAAAGGAGAAATTCAGAATACCTACCACATAGACAGCCTTCAACTCATAATCCCATTCCCCACGTTTGGCCTGCTCACGAATAGGAAAAGTGAAATAAAAGACACTACGGTCCCTGAAGAACTGCTGCTCGCCACGCTGCATCTCAACCAGAAACTTCTCACCCTTCTCATTCTCACAATATACATCAAATACAGCTCGACGGTCATATTCCTGCGTTCCAAGATGTTCAGCATTAAGATAAGTGACATCCTTGATTACCTCCTCCTTGAATAAGAGTGCATTCAAAAAGCTAATCAACAATTCCTTATTCATTGCCGTACCAAAAAGCAACTTGAAGCCAAAATCGGTATATGGATTACATACTTATCCTGTATTCCTTCTGTTCCCATGTCTTCTTCCATTTTTTATAGTTTGAAATTCCAATCCAGCCCCTTCATATAACCAATAATATGAGCCTTCCTTTGAAATGCCTCAATAGCCTTCCGGAGCATTATATACAAAAGTAGCAATAGATTCCGAGCATCAGCCGGAATGTAAACGGAAATCGACTGAACCTATGCATCACAGGCTGTAAAAGCTATGCAAGGGATAATCTGAGCGGAAAAATGACAGCTCAGAAATTCAATATCGCTGTCGGATTTCTCAATCTGACCTGTACCAACCAGTGTTTATCAACGGACGGGTACAAGGAAGAAATCAAAGCAACAAGTTCGAGGGGACTATATCAATTCACCCTGGACTTGTTCGGACAATATAATGTAGCAAAACATATTCACCTGATGCAATCGCTGGGTGACACAATGCTGAGTGAAAAACAGTTCTGCCAGATACTGGGAAGAATGAGGCTGTATAACTACCTCCCTCAGCACCAACAGAGGATGCTACCGAGACTGCTTATTACGGACAGTCAGATCAACAATGTAGCAAAACAATATATCCACGATGAGAACTTTACCGGGACTAACAGCGAACTGAGTATGTGGATGTTCTACAACCTTATAACAGGAGCAAATAAGAACAGCTATCTCGATTCATTTCTAGGACGTAGTGTAAATGCGACGGAAATTTCGGTAGGAATGACAGAAGCATTGAATCACAGGGACGAGGCATATTCCTGGTTTATAGAATGACCGGAAGAATATGATTTGAACTACATATCCGAGGAGGGTATCACCAGGGAAGAAAGGTGGTATCCTCTTTTTTGTCATCAGAAATTTAACTAAAAAAGAAAGGAGAAAATATATGAAAATAGCATGTATACAGGACATATACAAATGTGACACCTGTAAATCAGCATTAGACGAGCACGGAAGGAGTTGCAGGCACGGGATGTTATTTCCCCTGCTTCTTTTAATGGGAAATTTTAAAAGATGCATGAATTATGAATTTGATGCAGAGAAGGTAAAACTTCAACTGCAAAAGAAAGGAGCATCAAAGTATTCTCCGGACAAGGACGGGATATACAGGGGGAAAAATGCGGAAGGTGTGTTGTCATGCCTTCTTAAGAATGGAGACTATTCGATTTACGGATATGGCGGAACAAAAGGCCGTTTCTTTGACAGGGAGGCGGAAAAGTGGGTGGCATTTGACAATTCCACAAATGACTGTTGGGTGGAGGAGTTCAACAGCGAAGCGGAAGCGGCAGAGTGGCTGAATGAGAAGTATGGCCGGTATAAGATATGATAATTACAACCAATGGAAATTTAAAATCAATATCATTATGGAATATATGGAACATTCTAATTTTTACGCCATGTGTGATAAAATCAGGAAAATGGAGGCAAGAGAACTGAAACTGACATTGGAGGCCCATGGTGGCGGATTTGTCTGGATTGATGATGAAAACGATGAGGAACAATTATATGAACCGCCTATAATTATGGTTAATTCAAATGACGGTCCTATGGACGTTGTGGTTCATAAAGCATGGCTGGATGATGGTTGTATTGGATTATTGACTTATGATAATGAATGGGGAAACCGGGTAGATATTGAGCCGGAAGATATTGCTCCCGGACACCTTGCTTATCTTATAGAGTACATGCCTGTCACAGACAAGATAAAATCAGTAGCTTTAAGTTGAATTTTATAAATGGTATCAGAAACAAAAATGGGCATAGACATAATCAGTCAAACAAACCGGAATAAAAAAATGACGATAAACGATATCGTGGACAAACCGGGACGCGGTTACTACTGTAATGAATGCGATTCGTCATTTGATGTAATTTAGCTTATGGAATACAGAAGATGAATGAAACATTGGAACAACAAATAAGGAGGCTAGAGTTTTGCCGTGATTGTATCGTACTTGATTACGATGCCGGAAAAAGATATAAGCAGATACAAGGAGGCTGAAACATCACTCCACAGCCTTATCAGTAAATTCACAACAACAGAAAAGAAGCGTTATGGAAACGATTAATCTGACAAAAAAAGAAAAAGAATGGATCAAGGAACTGAAGGTATTAATTCGAAAAAAGCCGAAGTCATTGATTCTCTTTGCCAACGGGCATCTGAATATCCTGAAAGGGACCAAGGAAAATCCTTCATGTGAGATGGAAAACGGGACATGGATGGAAACAGAGTCGTGGATTCTATCATGTACGCCTGTGAGGGTGGAGGATTTTAATTTAAAACAATAATAGTAATGGAGTTTAATACGGTAGTCTTCGGGCTACTATAATCAAGAATGAATAAAACAAGGTAAATATATTGACAATAGAAATTCCAGAATCAAACAGAAGAAAATCCGAGGAGGATGCACTTGCTGCTTTCATCCTCTCGGAACTTAAGGAGAAAGGCGAATGTGTCTACTTCCACTATGGAGTAGGCTGGGGAAACAACTGGCCTCATAGTTGGGCAAAAAATACCGGAAGTGATGCCAGGAACAGACATCCAATTTCGGAGCTGGCACACGATAACGTCATAAGAGCGTCTATAACCAAAGGCTATTCTATCGAGTATAGAAACGAGATAGCCGCCGGAAGATACGTGATTATTAGAGGATAGAAAGGAGGTATTATGGCATGGCTGGCAACAGACAAAAACGGGAAAGAGACAATATCACCCGGCAGACCTGAATTTGATGGTTTTGAGTGGTGTTATACCGAAGAAAACTCTATAGAAAGCGAATATGGGAATATAGAATATTCCATGGACCTGCCTGATGGAACAATTGAAAAGATATTGGGCAGAAAGTTGACATATGAGGAAAGTCCTGTAGAAATCAAATAGAAAAGAATTATGGAAAGATTTGAACTTGAAAACAGCAGGGAGTTCAAGGCGGCACAGAAACTGGAAGACGCCTTGAACAATATGTCATGGAACAGCGAAAAGTTTGCGGAGTCAGTGATGTATTATCACAGGACACTCCAACAAAAACACAGGAATACAAAAAGGAAAACTGGCATTATTCCGACTATGACGAGGAATATATGAACATGCAGAAGACATAACCATATATCAGGTATGGAACGATATCCTCTGTGAATATGAAAGAAAGACAATATCCGTAGAGTCAGCACAAAGACTGCAGGAAGCGGGAGAACTTCATAAATTGAATGACATGCTTTATAACGGAATAGATGAGGAAACAGGACTGCCTTATGCATACGAGATGAATGAAATAAATGTTTGACCCACAAAAAATAAGAATTATGGAATTGCTTAAGAAATTATACAAGGTTTATAGCCCGAGCGGAAAAGAACGGGCGATGATCAAGTTTATATGGAATTATACCAAGAGAATTACCAGTACCAAAGTTGAAACAGACGCAGCCGGGAACTTGTATATAACAAAGGGGGAAGCGGAATGTATGAAGACAGGAAGATTCTGTCCTAAGTGCGGACGTATGCCGAGTAAATCTAAAATAAAAGGTTACTCACTTCAATGTAAGAGCTGTAATGAAGACTTTTACAGAATAGAGGTATTAACCGGGAAACAAATAACTCAAAAACAAATAGCAATGGAAAAGATTATTGAAGACTTCCTTTCCCGTATACAAAATGAGACAGGAAAATACCACCTTACAACTATTGAATGTGGTAGATGTCAAATACGGAAGATTCTTTATCTGTCCGGAAAAGAAACTGATGAGAGGACAGGCTTTTGAAGAATTTTATGAAGGACGTAACGTGGACTGATATGGAGAACAAAAATTATGATCTGAAATTGGCAGGATATATATGGTCAATCCTAAAGACACAGCCCTTTATAGTAATGTCATGGGGAGTGGATATGAATACGATAAAACCGGTCGAAGAAGGACCGGAATTTCATGTACAGGGATTCATACATACAGGAATGGTGCGGATCATTCTCGATGAAGGAAAGGATCTCTTTGAAATACATCTTATCCCCGATTCTGAAGGAGAAGAAAAAGTGATAGAAGATGTTTATCTGGACATGTTTGTTTCCGTGATAGACAGGAATCTGGAGAAAACGGATGACTATGAGAAGAGGATTTCCGATACATACGATATTATAAGGTATTAGGGAATTTCAGAGAAATTCAGAATCTAAAAAGACGGCTTTCTGTGAGAGAATAAAATTTATAGCAACTCGAAATCTCACGGAAAGTCTTTTTTATAAACCTTATTCTTCGAGTTTAAAGGTTATTGAACGTCCGTTTAGTAACCGGGAAGAGTGTTAATTGAATGTTAAATATGGGACAACAGAAGAATTATATAGCTTATCTACGGCAGTCAACGATGAAACAGGAAATATCAGGACTTGGCGTAGAGGCACAAAGAGAAATTATACAGAATTACCTGAAGGAGAGAAAACCGGTCGCTGAATATATCGAAACAGAAAGCGGTCGTAAATCTGACAGGCCCAAACTTACGGAAGTTTTGGAGGTATGTAGAAAAACAGGTTCCATCCTGATTGTCGCAAAACTGGGCAGACTAAGCCGAAACGTTGCTTTCACCAGTAAATTATTGGAATCCGATGTAGAAATAGTGTTTTGTGATTTTCCGGAGGCGAACAAACTCGTACTGCATATAATCAGCAGCATAGCGGAATATGAGGCGGGACTGATCAGCCAGAGAACAAAACAGTCTCTAAGGACAAAGAAAGCAAGAGGATGCAGGCTTGGCAAATCTGAAAACTTATTGAGCAGATTACCACAGGCAGTAGAGAACAGCAACAGAACCAACAGACAGAAGGCTCTCGATAATCCAAATAACAAGAGGGCTGTTGCGTTATTGAAAA
>CDYN01011406.1_pt1 | contig 44407 bp, 56 predicted proteins | sample 554911 | NCBI WGS metagenome assembly CDYN01 (sample SAMEA3182083, study PRJEB8094) | gut metagenome | biome: human; feature: gut; material: Stool; isolation source: human stools | place: Canada | collected 2012-12-04
ACCGTGAGCGACGTTGCCACCATCCTTCAGACCGCTATCACCACGGCCTCTGTGCCTGTAACCGTCAAAGCGGTCGGCAACGGCGTTGTGCTTACCACGACCGCCACTGGCGCATCCGCCACCATCACGTTCGCGTCTGCTCCTACGACTGCGGATACCACGGACGCTTCGGCTATCCTTGGTCTCACCTCCGCCTCCGGAGCCACTGTTACGGCGGGCTCGGCTGGCGCCAGCGAAGACACTGTGCTTCTTACCGGAGCGCGTTTCCTCGGGACGTTCACCGCAGGAGAAGCTCCCTGCAACAACATCGCTCTCGTTGAGCTTCTCTAAGGAGATGAAGAATGAGCCTGAAAAGATTCAATAACGCTGCTCCTACCAGCGGCGCGGCGTGCAACGTCACTGCCGCTGACATTGCGTTTGAGCTGACCACCCAACTGGACAGCCAGTTCTATGACGTCTTGTATCCTGACCGTGAATGGTACAACATCGTTCTCGAAGAGCAGATCTACAGCGACATCAATCCCGGCGCAACGTCCTATGCCTACATGAGCCGCAACCGCCACGGCGCGGCGGCCTTTATCGGCCATGGCCCGAACAACGACATCCCGATGGTCGGTCAGTCCATGGGTGCCGTTCAGGTGCCTATCGCCTATGCCGCTGTTGGCGCGGAAGTTACCAACGAAGATGCCCGCCAGTACAGCTTCGGCGTGAACGGCAATCTGGCTCAGGATCTTGGTGGTGCCATGCGCGAAGCGTGTGACAACCTGATGGAACTGAGCATCATCTTCGGTACCCCTGACCTCGGCTTCAACGGCTGGATCAACTATCCCGGCCTGACGGTCATGACTCCGGAAGCTTCTTCCGCTGTCCCGGCCTCTACTAAATGGGAAGACAAGAACGGCGTTGAAATCGTTCGCGATATCAACTCTGCCCTGAACTTCTTGTGGCAGAACAGCCGCACGATCTTCAAGCCCACCACCATCTTCCTTCCCCTGAAGCAGTTCGCTCAGATCACCAACATGCCTATGGTTATTGGCGCGACGAGCTCCTCCAGCGGCACTGGCATCGCCGTCAACGTGATCGACTACGTTGTTACCAACAACGTTATGTATCGCGTGACCGGGCGGGAATTGGAAATCATTCCCTCTCGTTACCTTGAAGGCGCGGGCGCGGGCGGTTCTGACCGCATGGTCATCATGGATCGCCGCAAGGAGAACCAGATCCTGCCCTTCCCCCTGCCCTATCAGCTCAGCGAGCCTCAGCCGAAGCCTCTCGCTGTTGCATGGTACGCCGAAAACAAGTTCGGCTCCTACCATGTTCGTCAGCAGGGCTCCATGGCTTACGTGGACGGCATCTAAACCATCAAGGGCTCCTAGGCGACTAGGAGCTCTTCTCCAAAGGAGACGCAATGATTATCGGCAATCGCTCTGAAACCCCTCGTACCATCTGCATCCGAGAAAGGCACTACCTGATCCCGCCTATGGGTTTTGTGACCCTTCCGGATGATAACAGCACGACCGAAGCTCTTGAAGCCCTCAAGAAGGTTGAAACCGTCAAGAAGCTGATGGACATGGGCGTGTTGGTGTTTGGGGAAAAGGTCAATCCTTATGCGGCACCTGCCAAGGTGAAAGGGCCTCAGCCCCCTGCTGAACTGCTCGCCGAACCCCAGAACGAAAAGGTTTCCAGAGGGAAGCCTAGAAAGACCAAGGAAACAATGCAGGTGTGACCATGAACTGTTCTAAGAAGCCTATCCCAATGGACGGGATAGTAACATGCGTTGACGGGGAGTTGACGTTTGTAGACGAAAAGTTCTTGGAGTTCTACCCGGAGTTTTCTCGTGTTCCGTCCATGTCAGTCAATACGTCGGGTACAACGAGTGTAGCTATTTTGCGTGAATGTTCGTTCGGCCCTATGTTCCAGTTGGCTGTAGGACTTCTTACAGCGCATCGATTGGCTACCTTGTATGACCTTGGTGAGGCGTATACCGAGGGAGGGATGAAGGATCAAAGCTCCTCTGAAGTGGGAACTAACATTTCAGCCGCCACGGGTTCTCTCTCCCAAGGTTCCGCTCCTCTGTCATTGGTGATGGGAGACGATCCTTTCACCGTCGACTTAGCGGGAACTAAATACGGACTCCAACTGCTCGCGCTCATCAGCACTTGGATACCAGCCGCTGATATTGTTGGCGGCAGACCAATTGGTCGCTTCTTGTACTCATTGCAATGGCCTCCTGTGAACGCAGGGTACTGATATGAAAACAAGCCTGAAGTTGAAACGACAGCCTGTCCAGACCATGGAAGCCCTCCGTAAGATCAAGTCTGCGTTAAAGTACGCGGACAAGAAGGAGGTAGCAGTGGGCTATCCCGTAGACGCTTCGGGACTTGGGGTTCCTGAACCCAACTATGATGATGAAGCTTCGATCATTGAAGTAGCGTTGAAGAACAACTACGGGTTAGGTGTTCCAAGGCGTGCATTCATGGACTTGGCTTCTCAATACATGAAAAAGACGTACAAAGAAGTAATGGAAGAACTAGGGCCTAAACTGCTGAGCGGAGACGCGACGTTGGAAAAGGTTCTAGAGGTTGCCGGACTAGCCGCCGCTGAAGACGTACGAAAGGCCATTACGGAAGGCGAATGGCAACCGAACTCCAAGGCCACCATTGAGAGGAAAGGATCTGACGTTCCTCTCATCGACACGATGACTATGCATAATAGGGCAACTCACATGGTGAGGGATAAGTCATGACAGCGATACCTATGAATTTCGACAAGGTCACGCGAGCTTTCTCCAAAGTTGTTCAGGTTGTTCATTGTGTCGGAAAACACGTGGACGGGGTATGGGAAGAAGAGCAGATTGGAGAGCCCGAACCGCTGAGGGCAATCGTGTTAGCCCTTACTATAGAGCAGCTTGAATTCTATTCCGACGGAAACTCCTCGTCTGGCGGTATCTCCGTTACAACGGACAAGGAGCTGTTCTATTCTGATGTAAACGAGGAAGGACTGGAACACCGTCAAGATTACGTGCTGTACAAGGGGTTCAAGTTCAAGGTCAGGGGAACAGGGTTCATGATGGGGAATACCAATAAGCATATCTACCACTGCGTAAGGTACTTCACATGAGCGATGTTATTCAACTCACTCCTCAAATGGTCAATGTCCTTCTTAAGGACTACTTTGACTCGTTCTTTGGATGGGATCCTGAACCCAACAGAGTTCTTGTTGAAACTCAGGCAGGAACGAGACCGCCAAAGGGATTGTACATCACCCTGTGGTGGAGAAGTATCGAGGTCATGCGTCAGGATCCAGGCGGAACATTCTCATGTTCTCCTGATACTGGCCCGATTGAGAGCCTGATAAACCTTTCCCTGTGCGAAGTGCAGGTGACTTTTAGAGGGCCGAACGCGCTTGAAAGTGCGGTAAACGCTCGCTTGTCATTGGGCTCTTCAGCAAGGGCTTTTGATCTATGGAAGCTTCTTGGCTATTCGGGTACGAGTGGAATACAAGACCTGAGTGCTTATTACAATGGCGCAATTCAGCCTAGAAGCTACTTCAACTTTTATTTTTATGCCCTCTTCAACAGAGAGTATCCAGCAGACTACTTTGATAAATCGAAGTGGGATGTTAATGGCATTGAAATCACAATCCCTGGAGAGAAGCCGGTATGCCCGTAGTCAGTTGCGCTAAGACGAGTTTGCCTCGTTCCCTTGACGTTCCTGTGTCCCTGTCTCGTTCTGTCGCCGAAACTGCGACGGATATGACCATGATGTGCTTTGTTACTCCCGGTGTGGCCTTCCCTCCCGGTAACAACAGAGTGCAGTTCTTTTCCACCTTTGACGCTGTGCAAGGCGCGGTTCCCGAGAACTCTGAGGCCATATTCGCGGCTCAGGCGTTCTTCAACCGTTCCGACCGTCCTCAGACCATGTGCATCGGTCGCGTGTTTACGAATCCGACCAACGGCACTCTCGTGTCCGGCCCTATTACGCTGAACAACCTTGCCAGCGTTCAGAACGGCGGTTTCACTATCAGCGTGGGCGACGCCTCCTACACCGTCGCTAACCTGACCTTTGGCCTGAATCCGACAATGGCTGACGTGACCCGTCAGTTGAATACCCAGATGTCGGCTTTTGCTAACACTGTTGCCAACGCTGACGGAAAAAGTGTTACCATCACTACAAACGCTATCGGAGATGGAGCTGATATTAGCTACGCTGGAACTCCGACTGAGTTTACTGATGTGAGCACGCTTCTCAAGCTCACTTCCGCCACGGGAGCGTCAATTGAGAACGGGGAGGAAACCACTGAAAATACTCCCGCCAAACTGGTCTCGGGAGCTATTACCGATCTCTCTGGCCTCGAAAACCTCACTGACGGTTCTTTCGACATTGAAGTGGACGGAGCCAAGGTGCAGGTTCGTGATGTGACTACCGGGGCTTCTGTGACCCTTGCGACCCTTGCAACCGCGCTTAACTCCAAGATGTCTGGCAAGGCTACATTCACGGTGGACACCCCCAATAACCAGCTCATCCTGACGACTGCCAGTACTGGAACCGCTTCCGAGCTTGCGTATGCTGTGACTGCCTCCCCTGCCGCTGGAACTGACATTTCCGCCCTGCTCAAGCTGACTCAGTCCACGGCTACTTCCCTTGTTCAGGGAACCGCTACGAACGTGGAACACCCTGCTGAACTCACCTCTGGTGAGATCGCCTTGGCAGATTTGTACAACGTAACAGACGGAGCCATGACCCTCGTCATGAACGGGGCAACGGTTAACCTGTACGGACTCAACTTCGCCACCTATGGGAGCAGTCTGACTCTCAATGAAGTGGTTCAGATCCTTACGGCGGCTATCGGCTCCAACGGCCTTGTGGAAGTGAGCGGTCAGTCTATTGTGATCTCTACGAACCAGAAGGGCGAAGGCGTCACGATTGGCTACGCGTATTCTGCTTCGTCTATCACCGACCTGTCCTCAATTCTGGCTCTTACCCAGAGCACGGCGGCTTCTCGTATCGATGGTTACACTCCAGGCGGCCTCGTTTCTGAAGTGGCTCTCATTCAGACCGCCGCTCGTTGCGCGGGTCGCAGCGTGTTCGCATGGACGTTGGATCGGCAGTATCGTGATACGCAGGATCAGAAGGATTTCGCTGACTGGGCAGAAGCTCAGGATCAGGCGTACTTCTCTGCCTGCACCAACAGCGTTCAGGCATACAATACTGCGGACACGACCAACATCGGGTTCTATGCCCACAACAAGGGGTACATCAAGACCTCGGTTATGTACCATAACAATCCGCAGGTGTATCCGGACGTGTCCTACGCGGCCTTGGCTCTGTCTGTCAACTACGCGCTGGAGAACTCCACGCTGACCATGAAGTTCAAGCAGCTCACCGGGATTGAAACTGTTCCGCTCACGGAAACTCAGCTTTCTTCCCTTAAGGCTCGCCGCATCAACACTTACGTGTCCATGGGCAACTCTTCCTCTGTCGTGCGTGAAGGCGTACAGTCGGCTGATTCGTGGTTCACGGACAGCCATGTGAACCTCTCCAACTACAAGGAAGAGCTTCAGGTTGAAGTGTTCAACGTGTTCATGCGCAACAAGAAGGTGAAGTACACCTCCGCCGGACAGGATCTTCTTGTTTCTGCCGCCGCGAAGATCAACAACCGTTACATTCGCAACGGCACCTTCGCTGATCGTGAAGAGGAAACGACCGATAACGAAACTGGTTACACGACCCTTCCGGCATGCACGATTACTCCGGCTCCGATCTACAGCGCAACGACTTCAGAGCGGGCAAATCGTGTTGCTCCCCCTATCGCTATTGTGGCGTATGAGGCCGGAGCCTTCCACTCCGTCGCCATTGACGTCACTGTTTACAACTAAGGAGAAGCAGGAATGCGTACCATTTATAATCAGGCTTCCACGAGTATCGTCGTGGACGGCAACCAGATCTACGACCTGTTTGAAGGTGCTACCATCACGTACACCTTTGACGGCGGCGAAGTCGCCAAAACGCAAGGCACTGACGGCGCGGGCATCAACATTGCCACCAATCAGGGCTCTACCCTTCAGTTCACACTGAAGGAAACTTCCCGCTCCATTGCCTTCCTGAACAACCTGCGCTTGCGGCAGGAGAACGGCGGCCTTGGTGTGACCGTTGTAGCCAGAACCGGAGCCAACATCCTGCTTACCATGACCAACGCCTATATCAGCCGTCCCGGTCAGCTTGCCACTGGCGACAAGCAGATGGCCGGATTGCAGTTCACCCTGACCACGGCTGAAGACGACATCACCAACCTGACTGTGGAGGGGTAAATGAGAGACCTCAAGTCGGGAATGGGTGAGTTCAAGGTGAACGGTAGAACGTATAAGTTCGACCTCCTGCCTCCCATGGAAGCAATTGACTTTGGGAGCCGTGTTCTTAAGGCCGCTGGCGGAGCCCTCGTCTCTATTTGCGGTGAAGGTGAAGTGCACTACGACGCCATTGCTAAGGCTCTCAGCGTCGTTGAAGCGTCGGAACTCAGTGCGCTCATGAAGGAAGCCCTCAAGCGCTCGTATACGCCTGAGCAGGAGCCCCTCAGCAACGAAGCTGTGTTCCATTCTTGGTTCAACCAAAACCCTCAAGACCTCTTTGTTGCGGGAGCGTTGGCTGTCTTTGAACAGGTGAGGGATTTTTTTCCCTCTGGGCTGAGTACAGCCGTACGAAACTCCACCCCGCAACGGTAGGTATAAGCGTCCCAGTACCTGACTCCCATCAGGACGTGATCCTAGTCAATCGGCTCCTTAGACATGGTCTTTGCACCTATAAGGAGCTCATTGACGGGACGCTGTCGTTGAAAGACGTTGTATTCTTGATGAAGTGTGCAGACTGGGAAGATTACGCCACGAGCTACGTAAGAGTAATGCAGGAAGGTTAGTATGGCTGTTGTAGACGAACTAGTCACAGTACTGAGTACTGTTCTCGGTGACGGAAGCGAGAAGGCAGTAGACACCTATAAAAAGGGTCTTGACGGCGTTGTTGCGACTGTCAAAGAGGCGACAAAGCGATTCGCAATGGCGGCTACTGGCCTTACTGCATTCGTAGCCGGGGCAGTCAACAGCGCGGCATCCATCCAGAAGGTATCTGAAACCACTGGCGTCAGCACTGACGCCCTCCAGGAATGGGCTTATGCTGCAAAGAGCGTAGGCGTCTCCGCGAGTGCCGTTGAAAGCGACCTCGCTAAGATGCAGAAGCAAGCCATGTGGACGGGTCGCTCGCTTGAATCGTGGGCTGATACGTTCAAGGGCATGAGTATTCCCCAGGCGAATATGTGGGGTGACGCCATTGGCATCTCACCTGACACTGTTCGCCTCTTGCGCGAAGGCCGTGAAGGTATCGCGGCCTTGCGCAAGGAAGCCCATAGCGTGGGCGCAGTTATTTCTCCGGAAGACCTAAAGCGGGCGGCTCAGCTAAAGACAAGCGTTATGTCCCTCACGACTCAATTGCGAGCGTTTGGGACTACTATCGCTATCGGAACGCTTCCTATGATTGACAAACTGGTCACTTCCTTCAAGGAGTGGCTAAACGTCAACAAGGAATGGGTCGCAAGCAACATCACCAAGTTCCTTGAGAACCTTGGAAGGGTCTTCAATGAGCTCTGGGAAGACGGCAAGAAGCTCGTTGATTGGTTCAAGGAAACTCTCGGGCCTATTGGAGACTTCGGCAAGAAGTTGTGGGAGGCAACCGATTGGGCAAAGCTCCTTAAGGGTGCGCTAGTCCTGCTGGTGGCCTATTTTGCCCCCGCAATAGCCGCTTTTGGTTTAGCCGTAGGCGCAGTCATTGCCCTCAGTGCGGCCTTTGAAGACTTCATTGCCTTCTTGGAGGGCAAAGACTCCATCATTGGTCGTCTGGTAGACAGCTTTCAAGAAAAGTTCCCGAACTTGGCTAACCTGCTCAAGAACGTCGTAGTTGTGGCGTTTGAGTTGGTTACTAAGACCGCTGGAATTATGTGGGAACTGCTCCAGAACATTGCCAAGGGCATCGGCGGAGTCGTTGAAACCATCATTACCGGGGTAGACAAGGCCATTGGAGCCGCGAGGCAATTGTTTGGGCTTGAAGATCTGAATGAAGACAAGGATCAAGGGCCTCCGCCTACTCGCCAATACAATTGGGACGGACAGCAACGCAATTACAATCCGTATGCCAAGCCCCAAGAAGGCGAGGAACAACCACAAGACCAGACTCGTCGCAACTATAATCCGTATAAGCAGACGGAACCGACTAAACGCAACTATAATTCTTACGGGGAAGTCAAGCGTCCTGTAGAGCGCAAACCAGAATCTCCCCAAAAGGAAGAAAAGCCTGCATGGTGGGATACGCCTCAGCGCAACTACAATCCTTATGCGAAGTCGGCATCCTCTTCCGCTCCTAAGACCGTCAGCGCAAGGGTTCAGTTGGAAGAGGCGGGTAAGGAGTTGGCAAGAAATTCCACCGCTATGCAGCAGTCTTCCCCTTCTGATAAGGGGCCTGTTATCGTTCCTAAGACTGAGACTCGTCCTAGTGTCACAAACCGCAATCAAACGAATCAGTCTAACCTGAATGCCAACGTGAAGATTGAGGTAAGAGATCCTTCCGAGATCGGCCCTGCGCTCAAGAGCCTTGAAACAGCGTACCCTGATGCGCAGATTAACACTCCAGGAACCTATGGACCAAGCGTAGGATAGCATGATAGCAGACAACTATGAAGCCACTACCGTCTTCACCAACGAAGACACCGGGATTGTAAGACAAGGCTCTGTGGTGGCTGGCGTTTCTGTGTCTGTAAAAGAGGCGGAAAGTCACAGCTTCACCTCTCAAATGACCGATATACCCTTGGAATCAGGGGCGGTCGTGTCAGATCACGTTATCCTGCAGCCTGAACAGTTGTCCGTGTCCATTGCGATGACCAATACTAGTGAAAACGGTGATAACTTTTCAGCTTTCGACCAATTCTACGAAATGTTGAACAGCCGCGAGCCTGTAGAAGTTATCACCGAACACTGGATCTACACTAATATGGTGTTGATTTCGTTTACGCCTAACCACACGGCACCATTCAGACAAGCGTACACCGCTGAATGCGTCTTCAAGAAAGCCAACATGGTCACGTTGAACGTAGTCGGAAAGTCTCCTACCAAGTTAAAAGGTGGAGCAAAGAAGACTGGAAGCGGTACAGTCAACGCCGGAACAGTGGAATCAGGCAACGCAAGCGACGCCGATAAGTCACAAGCCGCTGTTTGGTACGATACGATCAAGAAGGGGTAGCGGATGCCTGTAATCGAACTGCCTTTGACCTCAGACGGCGAAAGAAAGTTCACAACTGAAATTGCAGGGGTGAGCTACCTCTTTCGTACTACTTACGTGATGGGTCAGCAGAATCATTGGGTTTTGGACATATTTGACGCAAATGAAAACCCGTTGGTTTACGGAATCAACATCGTGACGGGATCTCTCAACCTGCTCAAGGGCTACGGGAATGTGTTTGATGGAATCCACCTGTTAGCCGTTCCCATTTACAACGAGGATCCCTCTGGCCCTGAAGCATTGGGTACGGTCCTGAAGGTTCTTTGGTACACAGAAGGTGAGGATTTTCCTTACAACCTTGGGGATCCCTTGCTTGACATTGATCTCCTATTAAACCTCTTCGAGTAATCTAATGGCTGACAGCGAAAACAGACCGTGGCTACGTAAAGTCCTTGTTACGTTAGGGCCTCTCGCTGAATGGCAAAACAAATCAGCGGGATCCACTGTTCAGTTTGCCAGTGACGGCACAATGAACGGTCTTCGCGTATCCGCTAATATACAGAAGACCCTGATGGGACTTCCTTCTCCTTCCACCATCAAGGTGTATAACCTTTCTGACGACACAAGGAACGCAGTAAAGAAAGGGCTAACCAAGCTGACACTACAAGCTGGTTGGGAAAACACCAACATGGCTACCATCTATAAAGGCTCCATCATGAACGTACAGAGTGAGCGAGCAGGAGCGGACATCATCACGTCGTTCCTTGTTCTCCCTGGATTTGGAGCCTTGGCTATGGGAGCCTCCAGCGTTACTTTTGGCCCTGGAACGTCTATTTCAGCCGCCGCTGGTCAGCTTGGCAAGGATCTCCCCGGAATTACAGTGAACCCTGAGAGCTTCCAAGGCGTAGAGGGGAACATTGGAGGAAAGGGCTGGAGCTACGCGGGATCTACCAAAGACGGTCTTAATCGCTTGGCAGAGGAATACGGCTTCTCTTGGTCAGTGCAGGAAGGCACCCTCAAGTGCATGGGAGACAAGTTCATGCTCAGCTCCTCAGTGGAGCTCAACGGAGACAATGGCGGTCTGATTAACATCTCCCCAATCCTATCAGGGCCTCTTCAGTGGACTACCGGGGTGAAGATTAAGGCGTTGTACGTGCCGGGCATCACAGTAGGCTCCTCTGTGAAGGTGTCCAGCAAGCTGAACAAAAGCCTCTCGGGAACGTATCGTGTTCATACCATTGGAATTGACTTGGATGCGTACTCCTCCAACTGGACGATGGACATTGAAAGCTACAAGCTAGGCGTTAAGGTGAAGTGATGGCTGACTACTCAAAGACCTCTCCCAACGAGTCCCAGCGTCTGGTTATTCAGCGCATGTTGGATTCCATGGACATAGCCAAACCTTGCATCATCAAAGAGGTCAAGCCGGGCCCTCCATTGAAGGTCACGGTTCAGCCCACTGAACGCATGAAGATCACCATTGGGCAAGAGACCAAGTACATGGCTCTTCCTGAGATCAACGACGTTCCTGTCATTCTTCCTTGCGCTCAAACTGCTGGATTCCTGCTCACGTTGCCGTTGAAGCCGGGAGACACTGGTCTGCTCATAGTGGCTGATAAGGACATAACGAATTTCGTTGCCTCCGGGAACATTAACGATCCTCCTGTTGGTTCTGACCCTGACGTGTCCAATGTAAGGAAGAGGTCGCTCACTGACGTAATCTTCATTCCCGGTCTTTCCAGCGATCAGGTTGCTATTCAAAGTTACAACACTGAGAACATTGAGCTAAGGGACTTGACCCGCACGTCCTACATCAGCTTAGGGCCTGATGGCATCACGATGACAGACGGACAGGCGGTCTATTCGATGAAAGGTGGATCCGTAACAACTACGGCTCCGGGTACAGTTGCCACCCAAGCCGATGGAGCAATATCCATGAACACAAGCTCCACCTGCACCATTTCAAGCTCCAACATGGAGCTCAGCGGATCTGGCAACATGATTCAGGGCAACATTACTCAGCGGGACGGCACGTTCACTGACGGCAACGGCAAGAACTCGTCCTCTCACAGACACACTGGCGTTGAATCTGGCGCTGATACGTCAGGGCCTGTCGCATAAGGATCGCTATATGTCATGGGACTTCCGACTTAATGAAAATTGGGATCTATCGCCTGGCGAAGTGACCGGGTCTGATGAAGTCATGCAAAGGCTTAAGCTGAGGCTTCTTCGCGAGTTGGGAGAATGGTTCTTAGACACAACAGCGGGACTCCCTTGGTATCAGGATGGTCATGGCATGCTGGGAGCCAAAATGTCCCAGCAGAACAACGTCCTCTTGCTCATTCGCCGTTGCGTTATGGGCACGGAAGGCGTAAAGGCCATTGAAAAGCTCACCACCAGATACATACTGGGCAACAGAACCTTCTCTGTATACATCAGGGTAATCCTTACAGATCGCACTGTGAGAGAGCTTACTTTGCCCGTCACCGCTTCAACCTTTGCAGCGTAGGATCAATTATGGCTAACTTTGAATACGGAATGCTTCCCCAAGGGTTCGTTCCTAAGCGTCTTGTTGACATCAACAACGACATGCTGGAACGGGTTGAGGCCATTCAAGACCCGAAGACAGGTGAGTTCCCTTTCGCCAATGCGTCTGGTGATACAATTCTTACTCAACTTGTAGGTATCTTTTCCAACGCTTTGTCTGAGTGCTGGGAAGCGGCCTATGACGCCAGCATACAATTCAACCCGTTGTACAATACCGGGGCAGGTCAGAGCGGCACTGTTCAGTTGAACGGCATCGTGCGCAAGCCGGGAAGCGAAACGATTATCATTTGCACCTGCTCTGGTGCTGCTGGAACGCTAATTACTCAAGGTTCACTCATTGGAGACCGACAGGGCACGAACAGCTATCAGGCTATGGCTAATTATATCATTGGAACCAACGGAACCGTTGAAGGCCGCTTCCAATGCACGACAAAGGGTGCGATTGACCCTGCTGTTGGTTCTATCAATACGATACAAACCGCTACGGCGGGATGGTACAGCGTATCAAACACGTCCACCAGTTCAGTCGGTACGCCTGAGGAAACTGACGATGAGCTCAGGAAGCGTCAGCAGTTGTCCACCAGCCTTACCAGCTATCGTCAGATTGAGGCCATTTACTCGGCAATCATTGCCGTAGACGGCGTTACCTACTGCCGGGTCTACCAGAATGCTTTGACCAATCCTGAGGACTCCAGAGGAATTCCTTACAAGGAAATTTCCCCGGTGGTAGTGGGAGGAGAACCAGAGGACATTGCCAACGCCATGTTCTTGCGCATGCCCGTAACGATCCAAGGTTACGGCAACACCCTTGTGACTTTGAGGGACAGACAGAACCAGCCTTACAACATCAGGTTCATGCGTCCTACAATGGTTCCCATTTTCGTGGATATCACCATCCGTGTCACCGATTCTGCAGTCTTCCCAAGCAACTACGCCGAATTGATCAAGCAGAGCATTGTTGATTACTCTGTTTATGACATCATGGCAAATACAGGCTTCCCTCCCGGCGAGCCTGTTATCAGAACAAGGCTCTTTACACCTATTAACGATGCGTGCAACGGCTTCTCGATCGTGAATATGACCATTGGAACGTCAGCAGAAGCTCAAGGCAAGGTGGATATTCCAATCGATTGGAACGAGGCGTCCGAATTCACGGTTGATAATATCACCGTAACCTTGGTGGACTAGCATATGGCTGCAACTGAAAAGCTAAACGTAGACTTCTCCAAGGAGCGAATCGACCTTGTAACGCAGGGGACTGGACTGGCATTGTCTCAGTTCAGTAACTCTTGCATGCTAGGTCAGTTCTTCGCGGCCTTCCTTGAAGAGTCTCAAGAACTGTTCGACAGTATCCTTGCGATGGAAGAAGGTCGCACGTTGTATGCCGCTAAGGGAAGTAACCTTGATGCCTTGGGTCGCATAGTAGGGGAGCCAAGAACAGCTTTTCAGTACAGTGACCTTAGCTACATGTGGGCTGACAGAAGTGCACAAGGCGTAGACAAGATTGAAGTTTGGGTCACGAATGCGACCTTGTCTAGCAAGGTAATTCCCAACGACGCCATGTACCGACTTCGTATCCTTGGGAAGATCCTTAAAAACTTCACTATGGCGGCGTCAGTTCCTGAACTGTTGAACCTGATCTCTAACCTGTACGGTTATGACGTCAGCTTCATAAAGAAAGGCCCATTCACTATTGACTTAATGGTTCCGGGAACGATCAGTACGACGGTGTATTCTGCACTCACTCGGTTCTTTGATGACCTCATGGTGGAGCGTAACTGTTATGTAAGCTATCCAGCCACCTTGTCTATTGAAGATGTAATATTTGCGCCCAAGAACTACTTTTGTGCTGACCGAATGGGAGGTCAGCAGTGTGACTCAGGAAGAGCTGGAGTCACTACTCATAAATACATCACGGGGAATTAAAGATGGCAAACCAAGACAGAGTCAATTTCGTTTGGGCGGAAACTGCGCTCACGACTATTCCGCCTGTTCCGGTATCCGAGGTCGCGTATAGGGACACTACGCAGACCCCTGAACAGATGGAAGTTGGTCAGCAATATGACACAATCTACAACTCCGCCCGACACAACCAGTTGCTGTTTCTCATTACCTCGGTCGCAAAGACCTTGTGTGAAAATGGCATAATGCCTTTCCTTGCGGGTCAGGAATACGCGCAATACGCTCGCTGCATTTTTACCGACGGAAAAATATACTACGCCTCTAGAGCGATTGAGGCTAACGAGTCCCCGTATCCTACCCCAAAAGATGAATCCAATGTTTGGTTTCGTGAAAATAGCGGCGGCGGCGGCGTTTCAGCAGGCGCGGTAGTACCTTACTACAAAGTAACCCTTGGAGGCCCTGAAAGCAGAAATCCCATTTTTTGGGGACAAGACGAGTTTGACCCTACTTGGCTCCTATGCGACGGAGGCAGTGACGGTAGAGGAGGTACGGTTCCCAATTTGAGTGAAAAGTTTGTCTTGGGCACCACTAATATTAGTGACATTGGCAACACAGGAGGAGGGTATTCTGGTAGCGTTACAGGAACAATTTCTTCTACTATAGCTGGTGGTACGGTTAGCGCGTCCACGACTGTTGCAACCAACTCAGGCACTACTACAGCTACTGGCACAAACTCACAAACTCAAATAGAAGCGCTAACAACGTCAACGACAACGTCAGGAACTGTGGGTTCTACTACCCTAAGTATTGCAACTATTCCAAGTCATAACCACGAATTTCGCTACGTTCTTGGTTCTCAAGGTGGAACCAACCACTACGCAGTTGCGCTAGAATCTGAAGGTTCTTGGAACGGTTCTTTCATAAATTACACTGGAGGAAACGGTGCACATTCGCATTCTTTAGCAATGAACGCGCATAATCATTACATCGCTACTCCTAATGGCCACACTCACACGTTCACAGGCGCGCCTCACAACCATGCAATTCCATCTTTAACTGTAAACGCTCCCACGTTTACTGGAACAGCGCACACTCATACGTTTACTGGCTCGTCTACTGTCACCGCCCCTCCATATTACGCTCTTTGCTATTTCATCAAACTTCCTGAATAGGAGCTCTACAATGCAAAGACTTATGATTGATTTTTTATCAAAGCGCATCATGTCCGACAAAACTACAGTAGCTATTACTGATGCGTACGAATTTAAGCCGTTGTTTATTGATGGGCATAAGGTTTCCGTTGTTCAATGCTACGGTGATCGCGGGGAAGTTGAGTTTGAAGATAAAACACACGCAAATTTGAACGTAGACTCTGAGTTTATTTCCAACGAACTTTCTTGCTACAAAACTTTGTTTGATACGGTTTATGCGGAAATATCGTCTCGTCAGAAAGCCAATGAAGCAAAGCCAGAAGACTTGGTGAGAGCAGAAAGAAATAAGCTTCTTTTCCAAACGGACTACCTGATGCTTTCAGATTTTCCTATCAGTGAATCCGAAAAGGAAGAAGTCATTGCTTATCGTCAGGCTCTTCGCGATATCACTGAACAGCCGGGGTTCCCTTGGTCTGGAGTGGTGGACAGCCCTGAAGTCCCGTGGCCCGATAAGCCCTCTTTCCTTCAGCCTGAAGACGAAATAACGGTTCCTGAACTGTAAAAACAAAAGCCCCCTGCCGAGTGTTACCTTGGCAGGGGGCTTTTGTTTTATAAGCTGTACATCACAAACTGGTTGATGATTTCAGCGCGGATGATCATCCTGTAAGGCTTCTTTTCATCACCGCCGACACCTCTGATATAAATAGTTTCTTCATCAAGGAGCGACATCTCATTGACCGCCAGATCAATCTGAGGCGGATTGTGATCCTTGAGGACAAGCGTGACGATAATGCTTTCCTTTTTGTTAGAAGCCGAGTTGAATTCATCCACGATGAAAGGAGCGATAAAAGACATATTAACCTCCAATTACGATACCAGTAACATAACCAAACAACCAAGTTACCACAGCCACACTTATCACTGTTTGTTCACTGACGCAATTACCTCGCTTGTCAGCGAAGAACAGTGTGACAAGTCCAATCAGGACAACCAGAATAGGAAGCAAGTGACTCATATGCACACGCCTATCCCTATTCCTATCAAGAGACCAACTCCAAAAAACAGAGCGGCAAAGGCCGCAAGTGCGATCTTTACAGAGTGGATGTCTCTCTTCGTAATCTGCTCTTCCATTAGTCTGCCTCCGCCCAGTTTTTCGCCTCATGGCAATCTACAATCAACGGAACCCTCAACGTAACGCATTCTTCAAGCACCCGCTTGAGTTCCTTGAGGGCTTCTTTGCCCATTTTCGTTGGAGGTACGGACACGTCAATTTCGTCGTGTACGGTAATGTGAGGGGGAAGCACTTCAAATAGCCCTGCCTCGTACGCATCCACCATACCTTTCTTCATGATATCCGCCGCCGTCCCCTGAATCAACCTGTTATACAACGAGTGCAATTTGCGGGAGGGATGCACTCTTGCCCTCCTGCCAAGCAACGTGAATATGTACCCTGCTTGGGTAGCCTTTTCCACAACGCGCTTGCGTGTCTGCTTAAGGAAAGGAACCTCCTTGTGGTACGCCTCCATGAACATGACCGCCTCTTCCTTTGACCAATAGAACTTGCGGGAGGCCGCTTCCGCGCCCATGCCGTATGACGCGCCGAAATTGAGTCGCTTGGCTGTACGCCTGTCGAACCCAGTGAGATCCTGAATGTGCTGATGGTAGTCCGTCTTCGGGTTGTCCCTGTACGTCTGCCTCAGCTCTTCGCTTCCAGGTCCAATCGCGTAATGCGCGCCTATTCGGTACTCAACCTGACTTTGGTCGAGTTTAGCCCACGTGTACCCTTCCTCCGGAATGAACAGCTTGCGCAGGATTTGCCCTTCCAACAGTTCGTCCCCGCCTGAAAACAAGTCGTCTTCCTGTGCTGAAACCTGTTGCAGGTTGGGTTTCGCGCTTGAAAAGCGTCCCGACACAGCTCCGTATCCGTCGCTCTTGAGCGGATGGAACTGACAATGCAGTCTGTCCCCTACGACGAAATCGTAGTACGGAATGAGGAACATGTTGGTGAGCGTGTTGTAATGCCGCCATAGCAAGATGGTCTTCAGCTTAGGATCAATCCCGGCCATGACCATACGCGTGATGGCATCCTTGTCCAGATTGGGGTTGCCCTCCTTGCCTTTCATCTTCATGAATTCAGTTGGAGGATTGCGTGGGTACTCAATGCCCTTTCTGTCCAGCACCTTAGCAAGCTGAGTTGACGATCCAATATCGAACTCCCCGCCAGCCCATTCATAAAGGTCTGTTTGAAGTTCGTACATTTTGTCCACCACAGCCAAGGAAGTCTTCTTTAGCCGAGGCATGTCCAGCCTGACCCCTTGCTTGCGCATTTGAATCAGCAACGGTATGAGGCGGCACTCTATGTTATACACCTCATCAAGACCCTGCCTAGAGATGACCTCCCGTTGCTTCTCGATGATTCGCATGGGCAACATGCCGTCCAGCTCGGCATACCGGGCTACAGCTTGCGCTGGCATCCTCCAAATGTGTTCACGAGCGTCCTTGAACTTCCAGCCCTGTTTGGCGCAATACATATCCAACAGGTCTGAAGCCTTCTCTTCGCACCCATAGATTTTAGCCAAGGCGGACAAACTGTAGGACTGACGGTATTCGTCAATCAACGGCTCAGCATATTGGATGTCTTCAAACGGCCCTTTGACTTCAATACCCATGTTGTTAACGAGCCAGTCAAGATCGTATACGATGTTGGCTCCAACCTTGCGCGTGGGTTTGGCAAGGATGTCCTTGATTATGCGCAGGTTGCGCTCCTTGCGTTCAGGAGTGGTATCAGGATGCGCAATGTCCAAATAGACTGCCTTTTCCTTTGTTGCCAGCGAAACGCCAACAACATACCCGTCCTTACGAAAGACTCCCGGCCCTTTTGATCTAAGGTGAGGGTCTTTCGTTTCAGTGTCTACGCCTATTTCAGTGGCGGAACTCAGCCAATCAAAACTCATTCTTCCGCTCCTTTGCCCTTTTAGTTCTTTCCCTCTTTGAGGCCTCATGTGCAAGAATCTTGCACTCGTCAGAGCAATACTTAAACCTTGCATCGCCCTTAAAAGGCTGTCCGCACTGCTTGCAATAGATCACGCGGGGCTCAGACCGTTGAGCCGCAATTTTGCACGCATGACAGCAGTAGCGTTGCCAAGGTACAGAAGGAACGAACGTGTTATAGCAGTCGGGGTTGGCGCACGACCTACGCTCTTTTTCCCTTTCCTTTTGCTCCTTTTTGATCTTAGTAGCAAGGCTGGAATTGCATATGGCACATACAACGGTCTTTGTAGCGTTACCCACAAGCACATTGCGCCCGCAGATCGTGCATGCAAGAACTTTCATAGCGTCTCCTGGATTTTTACCATGCGCAGGAACGTCGCTTTGGGAGGCGAAAATTCCCTTCGTGGCCTTTGCCCTATGCTGAAAGTGCGTCCTGCAAAACGGCATTCCTGCGCATTTTAAGAGTTTGTCTGTTATTTCAGTAGGTTACTTAGAGCTCGCTTCCATCAGACTCAGGACTTCGATGAGAGGCCAATGGCCCTTGTAGTCCGTCTTATAGGGCTTGTCGTAGATGACCTTGCGCACCCCAAGGTGGTTGAGAAGCTTCAGGCACGCATCGCATGGCCCATGCGTCACGTACACTACAGCGTTGCTCCAGTCTGAGAATCCGTTCTGGAGAGCCTTGATGCAAGCCCTCATCTCAGCGTGAACGGAGTAGCAACCGTCGCTGTAGAACACTTCCTTCTTGTCCCTTGCGCATTCAGTGCAAGCCTCCCCGTCCCGGTCTCCATAGCCTGTTGCAATGATAGAGTCATTGCAAACGATGACCGCTCCGCACTTCTTCTTAAGGCACCGGGACTGCTTGGAGGCCTCCCATGCCACGTTCATAAAGCCCCTGTGCCACTTACAATCGTATAAACCAACAAAGCGATTCACGAACGACAATGTAGACCAGCGTTGTGTAAGTGCTTGGGGACACGATTTCAATTCCTGTGTAATACCGATGCTGTCTTCTGCAGTGCACTTCTTTTCGCACTCCCTGAACTTGTCAAACGCCCATTCATAGAAGTGCAAATTGAGTGCCTGATGTATATGGTATCCAAGTTTAATTTCAGGATACGTCCTTTGAAGCACCATAAGAGCAGCAAGATGCACGACCCTGAAGAAGGGAAGGTCATACGGCAGACCGTACCAAAGATCATTGGAGCGCATGATAACTTGCATGTGGAGCTTGCCGTTTTGAATGTACAAATTGATGAACATAGTGCAAGGATTGTCGTTGCTGATGTAAGCATGTTCCTTGGAGTACAGCGTCATCACAGCCTTTTTGGATTCAGGATTGTTGCGCAAGCAATTGATTGCGTGATCAAACTGCGTATAGCCGTGAGCGTTTTCATCATGGAAAAGCAAGAACCCGTAGTTGCTGTTTATGGTTTTTCCATCGTCAGAGCACTTGTTCCAGAACTTGCTCATAGCGACGGCGTCGCTCAACTTAAGCGAGCCGCTTGCGTAAAAAGCCAGCTCCTTCTCAAGGTACTCCTGAGAGGGGTACCTTCCGAAGCAATACGGCGAAGCTTCAGGATCAAGCACCAGCGTCACATTGCGCATTTCATAGAGACCCTGACCCTTGCGGTTAACAGTGTGGCGACCGTGCTTATGAACGTAGTGAAAGAGATCCAAGAAGTTTACGCACTGCTCTTTCTTAACTTCAAAGATAGTGAATAAGGGATGTTCATCAGTTCCAAGTCGAAGGGTATCCATATGTGTTTTCCTTTAATTTTAAGGTTAATCTGTTCTTTGCCCTTGTTACTCCTACGTAATACGCCCTAAGTTCTGAGTTCATAAACGAAACCCACGTTCGGTACGTCTTGTAGGAGAAGTCTAGAGCCAATACAACGTGGGAGCTTTCGGCTCCCTTCGCCGCGTGAATTGTACTGAGTGTTATATTGGGTTCCTTTTCAAAGTTCTCCTTTGATCTAAGAAGCCTACGAATGAACCCTGCCTCTTCCTGATTGGCGTAAACAACGAACCACGGGGAGTCAGGGCAATCCAACGTAAGAAAGAAGTCCTTGTACAGTTCCAGTAGTCGTTTGGCTTTTCCGCTCCCCTTCTCTCCCTTTCTTACCTGCTCATACAGGGTTATGGCGCGAAGAGACTTAGGATTAACAGCGGGCTTTATCGCATTCTTTTCTACCTTGGAGTAGTTAACTCCTATAAGCCGCAACCACTTTTCAGCCCTATTGAGTTCTGCATGAGTTCTTGCAAGAACCAATGCAGGAGTGTTAGGCTCAAAAGACACGTTAGCCCAATTGGTAGCCGAATCTAACACGCCCTCCTCATCCCGAGGATTGAATATCTTTTTGGAGCTTCCCGCTATCCTAGAAGATATCTCCATTGCAAAATGATGAACGGCCTTTGGAAGCCTGTGGCTCTGATCAAGAACCTTGTAAGACGGAACATCAATGAACCGTTGAACGTCGGCTCCTGCCCACTCGTAGACTCCTTGGTCATCGTCACCTGCGAGATATATTTTGGACGCATTGCTGAACAGCTTTAGCATCACCTCCCATTGAAGCATGGTCAAGTCCTGCGCCTCGTCTATGAAAACCACGTCCACGGGCAATGGATCTTGAGTTAAATAACTCTGATACAATATGTCCGTGAAGTCCATCAACCCATTCTTTTTCTTGTAGAGAAGATAGTTCTTTTCCACAAAACGAAGCATTTTTGAATTGGAGTCCTTTACGAACACTTCATACGCGTCAGGGTTACTAAGCCGTAGTTGGCATGCTCTTATGTACCTAGCCGTGTCTGAATGTGGCACTCCTATCGCATGAATGTCTGCCGCAACCAGAGGCAAGCCCAAAGCATTGGCGAGCTCCCTGTAGTGTTCGTTTCCAATGACCTGATCCCTTGTGAGACCAAGCTGGTGATAGCAAATGGAGTGCATAGTTTTAAAGTAAGGAACGTCCTCCTTCTTTAAGTTGAACCTTTTGAGTGCCCGATCTACGCCCTCGTACGCACCCTTCCTTGTGAAGGATACAAAGGCTATCCTTTCGGGAGGTGTGCGCTTGAGTTCTTCTTCTAGCGTATCGAGCAGGAAGGTTGTCTTGCCTGTTCCTGGAGGCCCAATGATCTTGTACAAGTTCATTAGAAATCTCCCTGTTCCTGTTCAAACTTTAGGGCTGGGACGGTTTCATCGTCTTCTACGTCTTCGCGTTGCAACGCCATGCGGCGCAGTTTTTCCGCCGCCGTAAGCGGACGGCCTCCCTGAGGGGACGCTGAAGGACGTTTTTCCTGCTGGGTAGGCGCAGGGGTAGCCGCCGGGGAAGTGCCCTCAAAATCGCAGGGAGCCTCCTCCAACGCTTGCTGGTGTATAGCCCAAACCCTAAACGCCTTCTTGGTGAGCGGGTTATAGAGCTTTGTGGCGTATGCCCCATAGTTTTTCAGTTGCTGATGCAGTCTGTTCGTCCCGCCTATCTTGTAGCGTTTGATGTACTCCAAGAACCCCATGAAATCAGTGGGACGGAAGCAGTAACCCAAGTCCTCATCGAAGTAAGCCTGACCCATTAAAACCTGACCCGGAGCCTGAGCAAGCTGGCGTTCCATGAGGAACTCCCTCAGATGTTGCTTAAGGATCTCGGTTTCGGACAACATTTCGTCCCCATTGTCTAGCTTCACTATTTCAATGTTGGATAGGGCTTTGTTGAGGATTTCAATCCATATAGACTCCTTAAGCCGATTCGGGCATCTATGGAGGTACCTGACGCAGTAGTCTGCGAATCTGTCCTGCTTACGCAATTCAGCTTCAGAATAAAACGTCATGTCCTGCCCATTGATCTTCCATATGTAATACGGTGGATCCGATTCAACCTGACGCAAGCCCTCAAATGAGAAGTCGCTCACGTAGGTTGAGCTTTTGCCGAACTTGCGTTTGGCGCAAACTGCCTTATTGCAGAAGTCAGCCAGCCAAGGTTCATCACACTGGTAACTGTAGTCGCCGTTGATGAAGGAATGAAGAACAGTGCGTTCCAACTCCAATTCATCCATAGGCGTAGCCAGTGAGTTGTTTACGGCCTTGAGCCGTTCCTCATAGTCATCAGGGTTCCTGCTCTTCAGATAGACGCAAGTGTTGAACAGAAACTTGTTTCGGTTATGGTTCTCTTCCGTCACCAGACCCGACAGGTAGAGCCGTTGAAGGCAAGGCGGAGCCTCTGCAAAGGGCATACGAGTAAGTGCGTCCTTGAGTGCGCCCACAGAAGTCCTTCGGCTCCATGCGAGCTCCATTGCCTCTTCAAACCCAAGGGGATTTCCCTCATCGTCGTAGGCGTAGCGTGTCGTGTTGTAGGCATCAAAGTACGGAAGGTTGATCCAGTTGCCTATGGCTTCCGTAGACGCTTGCTTTGGAAAGATCTCAGTATCCTTTGGGAGACCCAACAGAGATACAGTTCTTTCCAGTTGCTGTATTACAGCCCTTGCTTCTGTCTCCTTAGCGAAGAAAATAAAGGCATGCGCTCCTCCGCTCTTGCTCTTGAACACCGTAAAGGGCAAGCTATACTTGGCAAAGAAGAAGCAAAACCGACGGGGATCCAAGGGGTATACGTCTATGTCGATAGCCGCGAACCATACCTTGTTGTCCCCCGTCAGCGGAACTATCCCAATGGACTTTGTTCCCTTTATATGCTCCTCGTAAACCTCGTCCGTGATTGCCGTCTTTTCAGTGTATGACGATCCCTTTCGCTTTTCACCTTCCACGTGTGGGGATTTGTCTGGCACGTGAACTCCGTAGCAAGAATCCCTTCCGGTGAAAAGCAGTTTGAATTGTGCCAGCGCGGACATAGAGCCTACCTAGGATTTTTGCAGTACGTATGGAAGTAGTCTTCCCACAAGCCGTTGAGATTGAGCCACGTGTAGAAGTTGGTTATCTGATTGACGATCCGTTCCTCAGCCGTTTCCAAGTCCAGCTTCATATTGATAGCCTTCAAGGACTTGATCTTCGTTGACCCCGCGTCTTCCCATACAGCCACGAGGAATTGGAAATAAGGTATCTCCCAGAACATGCCGTAGACCAGAGGTTGCCAAGACTCGGTATACTTGCGTTCATCCTTGAAGTTGCCCGTGGTCTTTATATCTATGATCTTTCCGTACTGAAAATGATCCGAACCCTTGGGAAACAGAACGTCTGCTCTGCCAGCGGTCTTTACCTTGCCGTATCCCGGAACGTCATAAGTCCGTTCGCCCCATACTTGGAACTTGCCGTACATGCACCTGTCCACTACGATCTTGAACTCAGTGCTTCCCGGCAGTTCATGGTTCTTCCAGCCAAACTGCAAGCACCCTTCCACTCGCTTTTGAACCTGATCTTCAAAATTGAGACCCTTGGTGATCTCGGGAGTGGGTTTGAAAGGAGCCCTTTTGATCGTGCTGACCAGCCCTTCATACGCTCTGACCTTCCAGCTTTCGGGGCATCCGATATAGAAGTCAAACGAGTTCAGCAAAGTCGGAGCTATTTTTAATGTTGCCATATGGAGTTCCTTTGAACAGGTATAGGTTTTCTTTGTGTAGTACCATAAGGTAGTACGGAGCCTTTTGCTCAAGTGCTTCCAGCATGAAAGCTACCTGACCCGGTTGCCAAGTGAAATTAAGAAGGACGTCAGTGAACTTCGCCTGACGACAAACCTTAGCTTCAATGAAGATGACGCGAGAGCCCTTGTAGGCAACTATGTCCGGGAACCCGTTCTGCAACGTGTTCTCTACTCGATAATAGTTCCATCCCTTGGGTTCCAGTTTACGCTTAACGTAATGGTACACCGCGTCCTCTTTGGCATCAGGCTTCCCTCTCCACGCCAATACTGCGGCATAGAGAGGGAAGTTGAACACCTTCATTTCAATGAAGGACACAGCCATACTCTAGAACGTAGCTCCGCCGGGGGTAACATCAATGGCTTCAGATGCGTCACCCGCTTCCAGCGCAGTGAAGTCTAGACGCTGTTCGGGAGTGGGCAACGCCTTGCGTTCCTCAGTGACAAGCTGAAGCGTTTCCTTGCCGACGAACCCTGCGAACTCCACATGCAGACCAGCCCACGAGCCCTGATCGTTGCTCATGGGAACCGTGGTTAGTGTCCACTTCATGAAGTAGGGAAGAGCCTTGCGTCCGGTTCCCGGGATGAATGTGCTGGTCAGCAAGCGGTTCCACCTACGGGCTTCCTTCAGTTGCGTGGAGGACAAGCAGAGAAGGCAGATACCGTCTTCGATGTAGTCCGGGAACACGATGTAGTAGGTGTACGTATCAACGAACTCGTTTCCTGTTCTGGAAATGAGCTTGTTCTTTTCGTTGCGGTGAAGCTCCCCAGTGGCCTCCATCTGAGCGACAATCTCAGGGGCATGCGCCTGAACGAAGCCACCGCGATTGGGCTTCCATTCGATAAAGTAACGGTCGAACCGTCCCACCACAACGTCAACCGGGGGCTCAATGACCCTGTTGTTGATGTTGTTCAGGAACATGCCTTCTTCCGCGCCGGGGATATGGTTGGGATCCGTGCGCTTGCACTGCGGGGACAGGCTCTGCAGAATGCGAATGAACGGGAACGCAACAACGTCAGCGGAAAGGCTTTCAAAGCCTCCCAGTCCGTCGTCGAAGAGATGGGAATAGTCCTCAGCCTGATTCTGCATGGTTTCCTTGGTCATGATTGCGTCTCCTTGTTTAGCCTATGATGAACTTTTCATAGTCAGTTTTGTTGAAAGCACCGCCAGCCTGAACAGCAAGGTAGTGAGGCCCGAGTTGTGTAAGGTGGTCGACCACGTCCTGGAAGTATTGGCTATGCCCTTCTTCCTCGACAATGATCTTTTTCAGAAGCTGAGCCGACACGTGGTCAATCTCGCTCAGTTTCTGAATGTACTCGTTGTACTTGAATACCGTGTCCCGCTCGAGATCAGCGTCGGTTGCGAAAACAACCATAGGCTCCTGATTGGTGTCCACGTTCTGAGCCGGGGCAACGATAGGAATGCCGCCGAGTTCACGAATACGCTCGCTGAGCATCTCAGCATGGCGCATTTCCGAAATGGCGATTTTCTTTACGGCCTTGGCAAACGTAGGGAACATCAGGTTGTCAAGGGCATAGTGGTGTTGCATGTACTGACCGATGGCGACAAGCTCCATTGATCTGGCCAGATTCAGAATGTCTATCGATTCCTGAGGGTTCAACGACATACTTACTCCTTTTCGTTTAATAGGTTACGCAGTTCTTCTACATATTCCAACAAGCACGCCACGTCGTCGCTGGCTATGGACAAGCCGCCGACGAACATGTCATAGTCTCCTACCCGCGACTGAATCTCTTCCAGTTCCTCGTCCGTCATCACTTGCTCCTTTTGATTGTAGTGTTGTAGTAGGTGAACGCGGATACGCACTTGGGAAGATCCTGCAGAGCAATATGGGAATCCCCGTCAAACGACGGGTTTTGCTCGTTAAGCAAACAAAGGTTCTTGATGTACGCCTTCAGGGTCATGGGGTGAACGGTCTGCTTGATGTCCGGGTAAAGGTCGAGGTTGTCCACCAACAGCTTCTTGATCTTGCGCAGGATGCTGGCATCCATCTTGCCGAGCTCCATTTGCGTCTTGAGGATGTTGGATTCACCCCGTTCGTCAAGGAACTTAGCAAACGCCTCCATGTCCGTAATAGTAGGCGACACGTCCATCTTGACCTGCACCTTCTCGCCAGAAGGAAGTTTGATCTCGGACAAGCCGTTCTGCATGAGCAAGTTGGGAATAAGCTCTTTGGAGGTCTTGTAGAACGCGGCCTTGGCTTGCGAAAGCTGTTCTTCCAAGGAGTCTACCGTATCCTTCTGGTTCTTGTACAGCTCCACCAACGCCTTGAGCTTGGCAAGAGAATCCTGCTCGGGAGCCTGATTAGATACCTCGTCCAGCGTTTCCATCAAATAATCAAAGTCACCCATGATGCGTCTCCTTAGCGGTTAGTTGTTTAAGAATCCGAAAACGATCTCGGTAACGTGCATTCCTTCTTCCGTTACCCAGATTCCACCCTGCTCGTCCCTCACTGCCAAGGGCATGACAACGAGGTTCTTACGGTCAATCCTGACTACGGCATGGTACTTGCCCTCCTTTGTAATGCGCTTGCTTGCCGAAGCCGAAGGCGGGAATGCCTTGATGAGTTGCTTGCGACTGCCGTCATGGTACAGCTTGAGACCTTCCTCAGAAGGAACAGCCCAAACATCAATCTCAGCGTACACCTTGTAAAGGGGATGCTCAGCGCACTGCTCCAGCACGAAGTCATGAAGTGAACCCTGCATGACGAAGACAGACTTCAAATAGTCCTCTTCCCACGCAACGGCGTAGTTGCCACAAAGGTAGGTTTCTTCAACCTGTGCTCCATTGGCGACGGCAGGAGTAGCGAAGAGTAGACCAGTCAACATGAGCGCGGGGATGTTCATATCAACTCCAGAATGTCGTTAAGGTTGCTGGACATGAAGAAGTCGTTAAGGCTTCTCCCTTCCTTGTTGGACTGAAGAACCTTCTTCTCAAAGTTCACGTTGTACACAAGGTCGATATAGACCGCAGTCTTGTCGCTACCAATACGACTACTGCGTCCTTCCGCTTGCAATCGGTTCTCGGTATTGTAATCCCGAGAGTACCATATCTGCAATGCGGCTCCCTGAAGATTGAGGCCGTAGCCAGCCACCGCCGGATTACAAACGATGCACTGAACACTGCCTTCCTTGAACTGAGCCACTACTTCCCGACGTTCGTCGTCTGGCACCGCACCATACAACATGGCGCAAGAGACGTGCTTGCTGAGGGCCTCATGAAGCATGACGATCTCCTTGGTGAATACCGCGAAGACAAGGAACTGAGCGTCCCCTATCTCGTCCAGCATCTCCATGATGTAGTCCAGCTTGGCATTCTTGCAATCAATGGCTACGCTCTTGTCTTCCTGACCGCCCTTGATGACCGGATTGAAAAAGCCTCCGCATATCTGCAAAGCCTTTGAACCGATTGAAACCTTGCTCTGAAGGGTCATCATGGTTCCTTGATACATCGCAACGGCAAACTCCTTGAGCTGCTCAAGGAGAGCCTTCTGGACAGGTTCCAGCTTGAATTCAACCGTCCGGTATGTCTTCGGCGGGAGCTTTACATCGTCGTTGGGATCGGTGAATACAGTGTAAGGTTCTACCCGCGCCTTCAATACGTCCACGTTCTTGTACGGCGTGTACTTCGGCGTCATGACGATAAACCGCACATCATCCGGCGCAAGGTTGAGCGTCTGAGCCAGTGAGAAGATATCATTCTGGCTCTTGTGGGAAGCTTCCCAAAGACGCTTGACGCGCTTCCAAAGGAACTCGTCAATCTCCTGAATCTTAGTCACCTTGCGTCCGCCCTTGATCTCAAACGTCTTTTGCATAAGAACGGTGTACTCGCTCTTAAACGACATGAAGGACTGGTTTATGATCTTTGGGCTCATGAAGTAGAACAGCGACCACACGTCCACAACGCGCTTGGCAAGCGCGGTACCAGTAAGTATCAGAGCTGGCCCTCCACACCAGTTACGAACCACGTAGAGCTTCTTCGTTCTCTTAGTGGTAGGCGTCTTAATACGAGTTGCCTCGTCCAGCACGATCATGGTGCGTCCTGAAACAATGAACTTGTCCAGCGCCCAATCCGCAGTATCGTGGGAAAAAGCGTCCACGTGTACAGCCAAAACCTTGAGTCCGTCAAACTGACTGCGCAAGAACCCAAGCAACTGCGCCTGATACGCCTTTGTCTTGGTAGAGAGGAAGGCCATTGCGTTGTACGGAACAGGGCAATGCGTGGGCAACTGTTCGTCAACCCATTGCGTGTGAACCAGATTGGGAGCCACTACCAGCACCCGATCGATCTCACCCTTAAGGTACTTGTGCGCCATGATGTCGATTGCGACCTTGGTCTTGCCTCGTCCCATTGTGAGGAACAACGCGCCGTTACGCAAGTCCTTCAGCTTGTCAAAAGCCTTCTGTTGGTATGGAAGGGGCTCAGTTAAGAACTGCATCAGCGTCTCCTGTTGTGATCCCAGCTTCGCGCTGAACAAAACGAACGACCTCACGGTGAGGAATCAAAGGCCGTCCTGCCTTGCGCATGCACTGGATATGCTTCTTGTGTTCAGGATGGTTTACAAGGTAAGAGATACGAGAAGCGTCCTTACCCACCAGACGCGCGAATTGCGTCACAGTGTAGTACGGAACGCCCTCAAGCATCAATGGCGAGTCTTTCATACAAGTGTCCCTCGTCTCTCATGTGAAGCGTTAAACTTGTCTTGCTAACGTCCTGGCTGCGAACGATGTAGCCGTCCTTGCTGTAGTTGTGTATGTCGTACGTATCGCCTTCCTCCACCAGCCAAGGGCGGACTTCGCCGTCAACGGAGATGCGGAACTCCTTGTCCATCAAGAAGCGCACAACGTGACGCTTATGAGGCGCATTCTGCTTCCTGCGCTCAATCTCCTTGCGCAGTGCGGCGGAAGCCTCATTCAGTTGAACGTAGGCAGGGTTCAACGCCATGCCCTTGCGACGCATGGCTATGAGAGAATGCTCTGCTCCACTCAAGAGCTTGTCAACCAAGAGTTCCAGTACGCCGTCCATACACTTTGCCTCGTTATATAAAAGGTAAGACATTCCTACAGGTTGCGTGGGGAGTGCGCCGCCCGGCACTGTAGAGCGTTGTAGTTGCGTTGTAGTCCCGTTGTAGCGGCGTTGTATAAAAGTTCCACGATTACGATCACTTACGGAACTGCGAAAACCGGATAGTTACGTCCTTATACATGCGTCCCGTGAGCGGATTGGTTTTGTCCTTGAGCATAACACAAGACGGGAACTTGTTGCGTAACAGCACCGCCGCCTTAACCCGAAGGTCATCGTCACGGTAAAGGTTACAACCTGAGTTCGTACCCGCTCCAAGTTGATCGTCAGCAGTGAACAGGTTCAGCGTAGCCGTCCTGTATCCAGCCTTCATCAGTTGGAGTTGCATGTGAAAGTCCTCAAGGATGTCCCCTTCCCATTCGTAACGGAAGCCTTCTCCCGACAGCGTGGGCAGGTGCAGGACTGGCGTCCACATGATGCGCTTGTTAATGCCCCACGTCTTTGTTTCAGTGTGGGCGAACATGCGATGACGCAAGCCTATCATGGGGAACTCCTGACTTACGTTTTCGAACACAGGTCTAAGCGCGTTGTCTATGCTGACGGGATGGAGCTTTTCGAGCTTGTTGCCGTTGCGATAGGCAAACGCCAGATCGTCATCGAAGATGCCGAGCTTTTCAACGTCCCGAACGTAAGCCTTTTCCATGATGATGTCCCGAATGCGAGACACCTTGTTAGCAGTATGCAACATGAGCCTTACGTTGAACGCTTTGGCTACAGGCTTGTACGCTTCAGCTTCATCCTTGTGCACCCAAAGGGATACAGGGTAATGAGAATGCTGGAGCCACGTGAGCGTCAGTTGCCTGTTCAGCAGAACGTCTGCCCTTCCCCGGCTCAGTACGGCGAGTTCGTACTTCATATCGTCTCCTAGAACATTTGACTTTCAATGAAACTGCGTCGCATGGTGCATTCATAAGCCGTCTTGTCATGGCGGAAGCCTGTTACCCAATCAGCCTTGGCATGATAAATGCGCTGGTTCCTTGCGCTGATGTCTTGACCGTCGATGGTAAGGACTTGCCCGTAAAACTCAGTCTTGAGCGCGGGCTTGCCGTCCCGTACTTCACTGAGAGCCATGCGTGTTTGCAACGGAATGCCGCTCACGGTAGCTAGCCAATGGACTCCAAGCTGTTCATTGTTGTCTCCCAACAAGTAAACTCCGAGCGTAATGCCAGCAATGAGCCCCGCCTTATCCCATTCACCGCCGTTGGTGTAGCCTATGACGAATGCGTCAATGTCTGTCTGACTAGCCATGGACATGCTCCTCTTCAGTTTGATGGTGGAGTTCTTGTCACGGAAGTTGCCAATAGCCGGAATGTAGAACGAACTCAGGTTCTTGAGAACTACGCCTTCCTCACCGTTGGCAACTAGTGATTCAAAGTAGGTCTTCTTGCCCCGCTCCCATTGCTTGGGAAGGCGTACGGAACGATCGAGCATGGGAATGCCTTGCATGAGCTCGAGCCTTTCCCTAAAGGGAATCTCCGTGATGATCTTCTCACGTTCAATGGGAAGGAAGTCAAACGCTACCAGCTCCATGGGAGCCGTAGTACGTTGCGCAAGGTGGCTGTCATGCACGTTAAGCTGAAGCATAGACGTTACAGCGTTCAAGCCCTTCCCGGTGAAGTTGCCGTCATTGAGCTCCACGAACCCGTCAGTGACCAGTTCGCAGTCCAATATAAACTCTTCCTTCCAATGACCAGCGAACTCCTTGAGCGTGCTCAGCTTGCCGTTGAGCGGAACAAGGAGCTTTTCAGTGTACTCCACCGGAAGCAGGGTGACAGTTGAGCGGTTGCGCCCAAAGGCTGAAAAGCCCTCATCGGGATGGTAGACCAGAACCATACGGCAACCATCGAACTTCTCTTCGGCTACCCAACCATTGCCGTCGGAAATGACGGCCTCCTGCTCGTCCTGCTTGAGCTGGTCATAACGGTAAGCCAACTGAACGTCATGCAACTGATCACGCATGACGCGACCGAAGGTGATCTCCCGCTGTTCACGATAGTGTTCAGCGATGACCGCCTCCAAGTCCCTGTTCAGGATCTTGCCGTTCTTACCTGTCCCTTCATACGGAACACGCAAGCCGAGCTCTTCGATTCTGTTGCACAACTGCGTAAACGTAGCCATTAGAACCTCCAAGCGCTCGGAATGTAAGGTTGCTCCAACGGAGAAAGGATGCGACTGAAGTTGTTCTTGATGCTCTTGCCGTCATCACGCACCCGACAATACTTGTCGTATTCGCAGAACAGATTCTGCATGTCATTACCACGGAGCGGGAACTCCTTGCCGTCTACAGTGAGGACAGGGAAGGACGGAATGCCGTTAATCGTAAGCCTCTTGAGCACGCTAGGCAGTTCAATCAGCTTAAGATGAGGCCAAACCCGTCTCATCCCGCGCTGGCACCCAATCCCCGGAACGATGAACTTCTCGTAGTCGAACATTAAGTGGTTATAAGAGAAGTCCAAAGCAAACTGGTAAGCCAAGAAGTCCCCAAATCCCTCGTTACGGCGGAAGATTGCGTAGGTGTAGCTCATGTCTGAAGAGTTGTAAGCCCTCTCCAGATCCCCGCTGTTTTCCATACGCCTCAGTGTCCTGAAGAACAGCTCCGTCCTTGTGGCACAACCAAACGTCCATGGCGGAGTCATCATGTAAGCGTTGTTGTATACCGTAACCCCGCAAGCGCGACGTGCTTCAATGAATCTCTCAATGGCGTGAAGCGCGTTGTACGCATTGTACTTGTAGTCCGGAAGGGATTCCCATGTCTCAATGCTATTGAACAGCCTGAACAGGAACATGCCCATGCGATGAGCGCGAGGGAACTCAAAGCGATTAGCCCTGTCGTCAATGATGTTCTTCGCCATGTACTGCGAAACACGATCAAGGATGCGATAGGCGTTGGTGAACTTCCACTTGTCAAGGATAGGATCCTCGGACACCAGCGCAGTACCATTGACGCGTGCGAGGAACCGCTCTTGCCTACGAATAGCGAACCCGTAAAAGTCCACCAGTCGCTTGCTGGTAGGCAGATGCGGAGCCGCCGGAAGGTCGTTAGCCTTGAACCAATCCATGCTCAATCCTTTATGTTAAGCTCTTCGAACGCCTCGAAGAGGTTGGTGTACACCATGTCATCGGACATGGGATTCAACAAGGAGTAAACCCGCTTGTCATACTGGGACGCATCCCACTCGGGCTCACCAAAGAAGAACGAGCACTCCATGAAGCCAAGCGCGTCATCCGCCTTCGTAACAGCCAGATCAGGTGTCGCGTTGTACTTGTCAAAGATCGCACGCTGAATCCTGTCTTCGCACTGAAGATACTCATAAGCACACTTGAACGCCTCCCGGTTGCCTTCCTCAGCGACGTCCATGTATACCTTGACAGCTCGTCGCACCGCCGTAACAATGTGGTTCTTCATGGGACGGATGATGTCCCCTGTGTACGCCTCCACCGCGTCATGCAACAGAACGGCTCTCAGGATGTCCGGAGCGGTGATACCTATGACATGCTTGGCATACGCCAGCGTAGCCAATGAATGCTGCCCCACACTATAATGGTAGGGGGTCGCGCCGTTGAAACGGCAGATGTGCGACAAGCTGTTGGCAATGTGCGCAAGGCTCAGGTTCGGTCCAAAGATCGCGTTCTCCGGATCATGGGTAGGCAAAGCCCAAAGGTTGAGTCTTACGCGTTCAGTTGTGAAAACACCGGGATAACAAGGTTGCTGGCTCATTTGCGTCTCCTAATTGCGATTTCTAACAGCACCTGTTGCGAGATTTCAAGTGCCGCTGTCAGCATAACCTTCGCTCTGGAAGGGTTCAATGCCAACATGTTGATGAAATTGTGTCCAGTTTTGAATATGACACTCAGTCGTTTTGGGTCATAGTCAAAGTCCTCTGGACAGTTGTCCTTGGGGCAGTCTGGCGAGAAGCACGTGCGAGCGGGACACGTCACGTGAGGAAGTTCCAAGTACGCAAGGATCACGCTCACTGGCATGTTCGTGCTGAACAACCAAAGGATCTTACGTGCTTGATTGGCTGTACGAGCCTTGGAAAGGCAGTTGGTCAGGTGACCTTCTCGTATGCAAGCCTCCTGATACCGTCGCTTCTCAGCTCGTTTGGCGTCGCCTTCAACCTTCCCTACAAGACGTGCCATGCGTCTCCTGTCCTCTACTTCAAGGACTGCGGTTCCGGCTTTTGCAGGTGTAGTTTTGCGCTTCACGGCCTTTCGGGAAATCATAAAATGCCTCCTCAACTGATCAGGGCTTCTGGATTTTGGCCTTTGTGTATAGTTTCACCCCCTGCCGAGTTTTCGCAAAATTTCGAGGTAAGTTGTGCGATTTCAGTCGGTTACAACAAACATCCAATCCGCGACTGCTGTGTACTGCAAATGCAGTGGATTTTGTGCGGTTGCGCTGAATTGTAAATGCACCAAAACGCACAAAAAAGCAAGCATTTTCTTTCTCCTACAAGTTCAATGGGTTACGCTGCGCAGGGATACCAATCCAGTTCTAGTCGGCTTCCCGTCAAAATTCCGATTTTGATTTGTTCAATGGTTTTGCACGCTTACTTGTTTTTTTCCGCCTTGAAAAAAAATCCGCTTGCTCCGCGTACAGTCAATTATTCCAGTGGGTTGCAGGTTGGAAACAGAGGGTTACATGACACTTCCGGAGCATTTCCCCTCTATAATAAATTTTCAGAATCTTCACGTGAAAAAAGGATTGGTATCACATGCGCATCAAATCCATGCGTTATGGATACCGAGTACAAAATTCCGATTTTGATTTTCCCCCCGGAAAACGTAAAAGCTATTATATAATAGTTGGGGATCTTCAATGATTTCGAGGGGTTTACTGTTTTACGCTGATTTTACACTGACTCGGAAAAAAGGTGGGAAAGTACATTTTTTCGAGAAGCCCTGACGGACTGAACTCTCATCTCTTCAATCCAGATCTCAAAAAACAGTGGGGTTTTTGGTCAACTCGCCCCGGTTCAGATAGATTAAGCTCTGGAAAATCCTAAAGCAAATCCGGTTCTTTCGGGGATGAATCTTAAAAATCTGTCGGGGTGTTTAATCCATTGAACCCAAACCGCGAAGGGCGGAGCCATTGACCCTCCGCCGCCCACGTTGCGCCTTGCCGCCTCCCTACCATTAAAAAGGGACGCTCCGGAAGCGGCTCCTGCCCCACGTCACGGGAGCGCGGGCGCAGTCGACTGCACCCCGCCGGGGGTCATGCGGAGCCACAAGGCGGAGCGGCCCTTGAAGGCCAGCCGGAACCGCTTCCGCAAGTCCTACGATTGAAACGAAAAGTTGAAGCCTGAAAACTTTTTTGGAAAAAGTCCCAAAAATCCGAAAAAAGTGCTTGCTTTCTGTCTCGGAATCCGGCATAGTGTCTTCAACGGGAGGGACGGTTCCACCACGGTGGAAAGGAAGGCCGCCCTCGTGTAGGTGCAGTATTGCGCCGGGGCGGAGGGCCTCCCGTCAGAAACTACCTTTTAAGGAGACGCACATGAGCCAGCTTGTTGCCCCCGCTTCCCGTCGTTCTCGTCGTACCCCCGTTGAACCTGTAACCGCTCAGGAGAGCCCCATGTCCCAGATCGTTGTTGAAGACCTGACCGCTGAATCCGTTGCCCCCGTCACCTCCGCTGAACCCGAAACGACTGCCCCTAAGCGTGAAGTTTCCGAAGCGGCGAAGGCCGCTCTGAAGGAATACCAGGAAGCCTCCAAGAAGGCGAAGGCGTTCCTCGCTGAAGTGATCCTTGGCAAGCATCCCCACCTCGTGCTCCCGAACGAAGTCCTGGAAGCGATTCGTGTTCTGGTTCCCATCCGCAATGCCAAGCAGGGTCATGCCGCTCCCCGGAACGCCAAGCAACAGGTTCTGGACAAGCTCCTCGATCTGTTCATGGCGAACGACGGCAAGGTCACTCTGATGCAGGTGTTCAAGGAGTTCCGCATGGGTGAAGGCGAAATGCGCGTCCGTATGCGCAACGCGATCCACGACCGCAAGCCTGAAGAGCGCATGTGGATCACCTATGACGCGGATACCGAGACCTACACCTTGGAAGAGGTTGGCGTGAACCCGCCCGCCGGATGGACTGGCACTCTTCCCAAGAACAAGTAAATCTCCTGTCTGATCCTACCTCCCTAAAAGCCCCATGTGTGCCTGCATGGGGCTTTTCTTATGTGTAAGGACGCAAACAGCGCAAACCGTTGGAATTGTACAAGTTACTCCAAATTGCGATTCTGAGCGTACTTTGCATGGCAACGTAAGCCCATGCCTACCCCGCCCCCGGTTTGCCCCGCCCGCTCCCCTCCCTGCCCCGGCAAAGGGCAAATTCCTGCCCCCGGTTGCCCCCGGTAGCCGCCCGGCGCGGTTCCCCGGCGGGCTCCAACAAAATGCTTGCTTTTCCGCTCGGAATGGTGCATAATGGTTTCTATGAAAGAATCCCGCGATCTTAATGCTCTCTTCTCTTGGCTCGAGAACCAGAGCAACTCATCTATAGCCGAGAACCTCTACAACCTATTGTATGAGGGCGGACTCTCCGACGCTGAGAAGGAGTACGTCTATTCGATTGCTAATCGCAAGAGAGCGACGAACTCCACGCTCAGCGATGATGATATATTGACTGATGAGTTCCTTGAGATGTATGCTGAGTATCGTTCCCTTGGCTTGTCAAGCGAAGACGCTGCAGGACTCATTGGAATTTCTTCGGAGCGAATGAAGAGCCTGTTGCTTGGAGGGAGCATTCAGGACAGGCGTCGCCACGCTGAGCTTCTCAAGATTGAACGCAGGTCGGATCTTATCCTTAAGAAGACGTGCTTGACAACGATCGTGAGAGCGACTGAAAACGGTAATACCAAGACAGCTATGATGTTGCTTGAACGCAAGTGGCCCTCCGAATGGAGCAGTAAGGACGCTGGAGTCCAGACCAACGTGTTCGTGTCCACTGATGACTACGCTAAGAAGGCGCGTGCCGCGTCTGAACGCTTGAAGGAACTCAGGAGAATGCGCCGTGAGGAAAATTAACGATCTAATCGTTCATTGTGCTGCCACGTATGACACGATGGACATTGGCGTGAAGGAGATCCGTAAGGTTCACGTCGATGAAAACGGATGGAAGGACATTGGCTATCACTTCGTCATTCGTCGTGATGGAACCGTAGAGAAAGGCCGTGACGTGAGCGTTATCGGAGCCCATGTGCTCAATCACAACGCGAACTCCATTGGGATTTGTTTGGCAGGTGGCCTGAGCAAGAAGGACGGCAAGACCGTTAACTGCGTGAACTACACTCCTGAACAGTACAAGTCGTTGTATACGCTTCTGCTTAAGCTGAAGTCCGAATATCCTCATGCAGGTCTGCATGGTCATCAGGATTACGCCAACAAGTTCTGTCCTGGATTCGATGTTCGTGAATGGTGGACAGGCTACACTGGAAAGAAATGGGAGGACGTATGAAGCCCCTGAGTACGGTAGCGCGCTGGTTCTATTCGTTCGTGATGTTCTTCGCACTGATTGCCTTTAACGGCATGGCGTCGGGATGCACCAAGGACGAGGTGGCGTTGAACTCCTACAAAGTCCTTGAGTCTTCCAAGGTAACGTACTACGCGGTCATGCAGAGTGCAAGCGCGATGCACCAACGCGGATCCTTGTCGGACGATAAGTACGGAGAGCTCAAAGACGCGGCTCTCATTTACGTTGACTCATATTTGGTTGCGGTTTCGGCCCTTGCGACCTATGCTGAGCTCAATGAGGCTGACAAGGGCCTCAACAAGGATGACAAGCGAGCCCTGCTGGAGCAGAAGGTCGATATTGCGACTAAAGGCTTCAACGAGTTCATCAAGAAGGCCATTCAGCTTGGGGTGGACGCGAAGGAGCTGAAGACGACCGCCATTGCCGACGGGGGTACGGTTCACAAGAACCTGAATGTACGGGCGGCTCCGTTCACTGACCACGTTACAAAGTCATGGATCAACCTTCCGGTAATGGGGAACTAGCATGAGCAAGCTCGATAAGAATGCAGTACTTGAGATCCTGTTGCTGGCAATTCAGATTGGCGTTCCCGCCGTTAAGAAGCTGATCGAAGCGTGGGACAAAGACGAAATCACGCTCGAAGAAATTAAGGCTTTGGCCGATATAAAACGGCCAGACGAATTCTGAGACTTGGGTGATGGAGATGAGTAATGAACGAACCTTTTTCCGCAGACTATATCTCCATCATCAAACGTCTTGTTCCCCTTATGCTCACGGGAGGAGTTATGGCGATCATTCTCCATTCCTCCGAGATAATGAACAAGCGTCCTTGGTTCCGGGTCGTTAGTGAAGCAATCTCGATTTTCGCAATAGGCTCAGCCGCCGCGTTCGTTTCAGCATTGGCGATTCCGTACTTGCCTTACATTGACAATCTGCCTGAGACGCATCTGCTGGTGGCTGCAATGGCGGGAGTAGGCGGTCAGAAGACATTTGACTTCATCCAGAAGAAGGTCTTCAAGACATTGTATGGAATGGGCGAAGTGAAGGGGAGACGCAGTAGCGATGGAAGATAAATTACTGGAAGCTCTGAAGTGGGCGTGTCACATCACTAATATCCAAAAGATATGCGAGAACTGTTCAAACGAGGAGTTTGAGGCTTGTCAAGCCCAATGTGCCGCTGAGAACAAGATGAGCCCTTCCAGAGCGTATAACCGCAAGAAGGTTGAATGCAGATTAAGACTCGCGCTTGCCCATGTTGGATTGGATGTGCGCGATCTTTATAAATAGGCGCAAGCCACGCATCGCTCAGCGTCTCCAAGAGCGAGGTTCCCCTAGATCTATGTGTAAGTGAGGGAATCCATTTGCATGTAGGCGGGGCCTAGGGGAACCATTATGATTCACTCTCTGTTCGATTACTGTGATCGCGTTGCAGGCGAGGAGAAGCGAGCGTTTGTAGATCTGGAGTACGAGCATCGCTTATGTGAAGCACTAGAGATGTGCGTAATGGGTGAGCTTCCCAATGGGAAGAAGAACCTGATCATAAACGTCCCTCCTCGCTGTTTTAAGACGACGTTCACTTCGCAGGGCTTTGTTAGCTGGTGCCTCGCTGAGGTTGCGCCTGATTGTGAGTTTATCCTCACTTCGGCAACGGCAGGACTGGCAACTGAGAATACAATGGCGGTTCACCGCATCCTGTCTAGCGAGTGGCACAGAGCACAATACCCGGAAACGGTAATCTCCCGCGAGTCTCGAGAGTTGCAGAACTTCTTCAAGACGACAGCGGGAGGAGCCGTTTATGGCGTCGGCTTGGGAGGCACGATTACAGGGTTTGGTGCAGGTAAGGTTCGCAAGGGTTTTGGCGGAGCGATCATCATTGACGACCCGCTCAAGGCTGACGATGCCAAGTCTCGTGTTAGACGAGAAAACTGCATCTCATACTACCTGAACACTCTCAAGTCACGCCGCAATAACGCTCACAACACGCCGTTCATTCTCATAATGCAACGATTGCATGTGGATGATTTGGCGGGATGGTTGCTCAAGAACGAGCCTGACGATTGGCATTTAGTTTCGTTCCCGGCCCTTGATGGTAATGAGGTGCTGAACCCTATTACGCTGTCTAAGGACGATCTGGAGACGTTGAAAGTAGTTGCACCAACGACGTTCTTCGCTCAGTACCAGCAGTCGCCTCTTATTCCGGGCGGTAACATCATCAAGCTTCCATGGTGGAACTTTTATGATCCCGCGCAGTATACGCCCAAAGGTCTTAGGTACATCACGGCGGACACGGCGTACAAAGAGCATGACGATAACGACCAGTCGGTTGTGCAGTGCTGGGAAGGAACGGAGAGCGGGCTTTACTTCATTGACTCCATGTACGGCAGATGGGACTTTCCTAAGCTGTTGCTCAATTCCAAGTTGTTCTACAACGTGATGGACAAGCCGAGGGAATTTTGGATAGAAGACAAGGCGAGTGGGACTCCGTTGGAGCAGACGCTGAGCGATACGGGATTGCCTGCCTTTGCATGGAATCCTAACAAGTTCTCATTCCCATCGGACAAGGTGGCAAGGATGCAAGAGGCCTCGTGGTTCGTCCATGGAGGCAAGGTGTTCCTCCCCTTGGGGAATGTTCCGGTGCGGATAGACAAGGATACGGTCGTGAACGTGACTCCAGGAGCCGCCGCTTTGATGGAAGAAGCCGCCGCGTTCGCTAGGGATATGTCACATGCGCATGACGACCATTGTGACGCGTTCACGATGGCTGTAAGTTTATACAAAGACGCTGGCGGAAATGTCAGTTTGTAGGTGGTAAGATGTCGCGATCTCGTTTGTCTTTGGGATTTTCCCGCCGTCCCCATAGAACCCGGACGAACAATACGCTCGTTACCGGGTCTAGCGGCTCAGGTACGACGAATGACAGGGGAGCGACTCAGGTCACGGGATTCACGTCTCTCTCCCCGTACTACAATAATAACTTTCTCGCTCGGTACCAGACGTATGTAAACCTTTATGAGACGTCATGGGAAGTGCGAAAGATCATTGACATTCCGGTGGACGACGCTATGCGAAAGCCCACCATTCGAGAAGGACTGTCTCCCGAAGACGAGCTGATGATTGCGAGGGCATGGGAAGACCTTGGTGTTGAACGTCAGTTGCGTCGTGCCATGAAGCAGGAACGCCTGCTTGGTGGTTCAGTCATCCTTGGTGTCATGCTGCTACAAGACGGAGAAAAGCTCAGTGAGCCTTTGAATCAGCAGAACCTGATGAAGGGAGACCTTAAAGCCCTCAACGTGATCGACCTTTCCAAGCTGTCCCGATCTCGCGTCACTTGGGATCCGTTCCAACCTGACTACGATAGGGTGGACAGCCTCAACATTGATGGGATAGAGGTGGACGCTTCTCGCATGGTTGTTCTTGACGGCAATGCGCTCTTCGGAAGGAACAGCCAGCGTCTCATGCAGAACTTCAGGTACAATCCTTTGGGGTTCGGCGAGAGTAAGATTGCCCCGCTCTATGACGTACTTTGCAGGTCGTTGGGTACTCAGCAAGCGGCCTATCAGCTTGTGAACATGGCTTCAGCTATCATCCTTTCGGTTGAGAATCTGCGTAACATCAAAGCGTTGGATTCGGGTGCGGAAGGGAAATTGCAAGAAGTAGCTCGCCAGCTTTCGGTCTACAATGCCGCATTGGTGGACGGAAAGGATGTTAAGGTGGAGTCGCTCTCGGCTTCCTTTGGTTCTGTCCCTGAGCTTCTCGTCACCTATACGCAGTTCCTTGCGGCGGCGTCTGACATACCGATTACTCGGTTCTTGGGTTCGTCGGCAGGGGGACTGAACGCGACTGGTGAAGGCGACTCGCGCAACTATTATGACATGGTCGACTCGATCATAAACAACACGCGGAAACCCGCTGAACAACGTTGTTTGGATTGGATTGGCCCGAGTGTGTTTGGTTATGAAGAATGGAAACGCAAGTCAGCCAACCTTGTTCTCTCGTATGAGCCCCTTTGGAACCTTGACGCGGTTCAGCAAGCGACTCGTGATGAGATTATTACTCGCACTGTGGTCTCTATGTATCAGGCTGGGTTTATTTCAGCTGAAACAGCAGTAAACGAGCTGAACGCTAGAGAGATCTATGAGACCAAGCTCAAGGCGGAAGAGGCGTTATTAGGCTCTGACCTTGATACTGGGGATTTGCTGGAGGGCAAGGATGCCTATTCAAGTCGCGGGTTCACCTCGACGGGGACGACCCAACAGACCAATCCGAGCTAGTGGAGTAGGCGGCTCTGTACGGCAAGCTCGTCAGTTATACGCTGAGTTGCAGAAGCTCGTTGGGCCTATGGTTGACGACCTTATGAGCATGGTTCCATGGCTTGAGTCAAGACCCGGCCCGGCGGCAGCCGCTTATGCGCTTCAAAGCAACAAAGAGAAATGGAGACGAGTCTTAGGGCCTTCCATACGAGGCATAGCCGGACGTTGGGTTCATGCTGTTTCAGAGCGTGACAGACTGAAGCTCCAAGCGAGCTTGGCTAAAGCTCTTGGGGTGCCCTTCGTTTCCATCTTTGACAATGACGCCATAAGGGATACCGCTGAGCTAATGGGAGCTCAAGCTGTTCACCTCATCACCACCGTTCCTGAGATCTATTACGATAAGATCCAGGAAGCCGTGATGAAGACATACCAGCAAGAGCGATTGCCTGAAGGCCGCGGTCTTATTGCTGAGATACAAGAGCTCACGAAAATAACGTATGAGCGAGCCAAGCTGATAGCAGTAGACCAGACCAACAAAATGCACGGCATGGTCACTCAGACGCGCCAAACGTCAATCGGAATAGAAGAGTACTACTGGCAAACGGCAAGGGATCAGCGAGTCGTTGGCGACCCTACTGGTCTGTATCCGAAGCCGACCAAACTGCATGGAAATCATTACATTCGTCAGGGCAAGATCTTTCGTTGGGACGAGCCTCCAGACGATGGACATCCGGGCTGGCCTATACGGTGTAGGTGCCATGCCAATCCCAAGATTGACTATAGCAAGTTGAAACTGCAATGAAAAGAGTAGCCTTCTCCAACGCCTTTAATGCTGACTTCAAAGAAGAAAAGCATAAAAGAGACAAAGACGGAAAGTTCTCCAAGTCCGGTTCCGGAGGGAGCAGCTCAAAGTTGAAAGGCGGAGCTTCGTCTAAGAAGGAAGCCAAGACGGAGCCTTCTAAGGCCATTCCGCCCATGAGCGACGACGTTTCATTGGATCACATCAACAGCCTGATGGAATATACTGGCAACTCCTTTTCAGTCAACGACGGACTGCGAAAAGGTAAGCTCAGTGAAAAGGACAAGAAGGTCGTAAGACACTTGGATGAGGTAATTGCCTCTTCCAAACCTACCACGGCAGATACTACGGTTTACCGGGGCATATCTGCAGATTCTGATTTTGCCAAGAAGTTGGCGTCAGCTAAGGTAGGGGACACGTTCAACGATAAGGCGTTCATGTCCACCAGTGTTGATAAGAACAAGGCTAAAGAGTACGCACAAGACGCCGCTAACGGAGAACCTAAGAAGGGCGGCGTGGTATTGGAGATTAATGTTCCTAAGGGAACCAAGACCGCTAATCTGTCTGGTGAGGCGGACATAAACTCCAACAATGAAGTTATCTTGGGTCGGGATTCGAATATCAAGGTCTCTTCGGTGACCAAGAAGGGAGGAGAGACGTATGTCACGGTTGATCTTGTAAAGGCTCAACCTGCTCCCAAAAGCGAACCCAAGGGATCGCCTCCCGAACCCATGAGTAAGGTATACCGCAAGCAAGTTGAGACGCTGATTAAGTCAGACGCTAAAGAAGCGAAGACATTGGAATCCTTGTACTCAAAGCTCTTGTCTGCCAAAACTGCTGAAGAGCAGTCTAAGCTCAAGGGTGAAGTGAACAAGGTTGTTAAGAAAATAAAAGGACTCAACATACGTCCACTCAACTTGCGAGGCTAACGTCATGCGGTATTCTAACAGATATAAGTTCCAGAACTGGAGAATCGACTCCGACGGCATGCTTAGGGTTACGGCCAGAGTTTTGGCTGATGGGGTATTTCCCTATCTTAAAGCCGAATCGCCTGATGATGCCAAGGAGAACGCTGAAGGGCTCGTAGGGCAGTACATCCCAGTAAAAGAGTTTACTGATGAAGCTCTCCAGTCATTGGAAGGCAAGCCTGTTATCGTCGAAGATCATGTGTGGAGAACACCTGAGAACACGACTAAAGACGGGCTTACCGTTGGTTCGGTAGCAGGGACTCCACGAGTCGAAGGCGGCTACGTTGTCACTGACCTTCTCATCACCGACAAGGAAGCTATTGAGAAGATCAAGAGTGGCGATCTGGTTGAAATTTCGTCTGCCTACGACGGGGATTGTTATTCCAAGGAAGGGGTTTACAAGGGTAAGCCTTTTGGGGCAGTCCAGACCAATCTGAGGTTTAACCATGTTCTCTTGCTCCCTGAAGGTGCAGGTCGGTGCGGACCAAACGTCCGTATTGTTAATCATAAACAAACAAAGGAGAAGGGAATGAAAGTCCTTCAGAGACAGTACGGAAACCGTCGTGTCGACTACAAGTTCAATAACGAGGACGACGCGGCCGAAGCTGAAAAGATGGTTGAAGATCAGAAGACCTTCAACGCCGATGCGCTCGCGGAAGCGGTGGAAAAAGCCCAAAGCATCAAGGCTCAGTTGGACGACCTCCAGAGCCAGTACGATGCGGCAATGGCGACCATCGAGGAGCAGAAGGCCACTATCGACGACCTTATGAGCGCGGAAACCCAGGAAGCTATGGCGCAGGAAGCTGCCGCTCAGACTGAAGCCGAAGACGCCATTCTCGACGACGCTATCGAAAACGAAGTGATCGAAGAGAAGGAAAAGGAAGAAGTCAAGAACGAGTGCGCTAAAGCGAAGACCTTTGCCAACCGTCGCAAGATCATCGTGCAGAACGCCATGAGTGTCCCTGCCGAAGATCTCTCCAAGTGGACTCAGGACGCCATTGATGGAGCGTTCGAATCCCTTGCTCGCCAGGCTGAAATCCGGCAGAAGCGTGCCAATAAGCGTGTCATGGGCGGGGCTTCCGCTCAGATCAACAACAGCAAAGCGCAGGGCTCTCTGGACAGAATTCTCCGTCCCATGCGCCTCAACAATGCTCGTCGCAAGAGCGAGAAGGAGTAAGCAATGGTTTACACTCCTCAGAGGGGCTTCGCTCAGTTCCAGTACTTTGATCAGCAAGCGACTGCTCTCGCGGGCATGCTCGCCAACGCCTCGGACATCAATCTGGTTGACAGCGCGTTTGTCGGCCCTGTGGACGCCACTGTTGGTCTTACGGCTGGCATCGGCGTCATGGTGAACCCCACCGTTCGCAGCAACCGTCCCGGCCTCAACTATGACATCGTGATGCCTCCGGACAGCGCCGCTACCGACGAGTCCTTCGCGGGCATCGTGGTTCGCAACCAGTTCATGCGCACCAACTCCAACGGCGAAGCGTGCTACTTCTTTGAAGACATGGCGAACTACGCTCGTCGTGACCGCGCCGGGGCTCGTGTTTGGGTTCAGCTTGCGCAGGGTTCCACCGTGTTTGGTGGCCCGGTATACTGGATCGTTCGCGATACCAAAAATGCTGGCCTGAAAATTGGCGCGTTCTCTGCCGCTCCCATCACTGGCACGGCTACGCCTACCCCCGGCTCTCTGAATGGCGGCACCCTGTCTGTGAATGACGTTAAGGCCGTCACCAACGGTGGCTTTGACATCACTGTTGCCAGCACGCTCCACAAGGTTGCGGCTCTGGACTTCAGCTCGGTCAATACCGTGAGCGACGTTGCCACCATCCTTCAGACCGCTATCACCACGGCCTCTGTGCCTGTAACCGTCAAAGCGGTCGGCAACGGCGTTGTGCTTACCACGACCGCCACTGGCGCATCCGCCACCATCACGTTCGCGTCTGCTCCTACGACTGCGGATACCACGGACGCTTCGGCTATCCTTGGTCTCACCTCCGCCTCCGGAGCCACTGTTACGGCGGGCTCGGCTGGCGCCAGCGAAGACACTGTGCTTCTTACCGGAGCGCGTTTCCTCGGGACGTTCACCGCAGGAGAAGCTCCCTGCAACAACATCGCTCTCGTTGAGCTTCTCTAAGGAGATGAAGAATGAGCCTGAAAAGATTCAATAACGCTGCTCCTACCAGCGGCGCGGCGTGCAACGTCACTGCCGCTGACATTGCGTTTGAGCTGACCACCCAACTGGACAGCCAGTTCTATGACGTCTTGTATCCTGACCGTGAATGGTACAACATCGTTCTCGAAGAGCAGATCTACAGCGACATCAATCCCGGCGCAACGTCCTATGCCTACATGAGCCGCAACCGCCACGGCGCGGCGGCCTTTATCGGCCATGGCCC
>CDYN01014079.1_pt1 | contig 41747 bp, 26 predicted proteins | sample 554911 | NCBI WGS metagenome assembly CDYN01 (sample SAMEA3182083, study PRJEB8094) | gut metagenome | biome: human; feature: gut; material: Stool; isolation source: human stools | place: Canada | collected 2012-12-04
CTTTATGTTAAATGTAAAACGTTTAAATTTATAATCTAACATGTTAGTAATTAATATTTTACGAAGTAATTTAATCAAATTTCTTTATATGTATACATACGATTTGCATACAAAAACACCGGATTCAAGAAAGCAAATACGCAAAAATACGAATTTTGAAATGAAAAATAGTAAGCCCTTTTTAGCACTATTTTCTTCCGTTTGTACTAATGTGAATAAAATGTGTATTGATTAAAAGTAATAATATTATTTTAAATATGTCTGTATGGTTTTAATGTCATTTTCGTTCATCGGTTCGTGGGTGATTGGCGGCGAACCTGCCGGCATAGGCATCCGCAAGAACAATACAGAAATTACCGATGGCCTCTCCTGCTTTGTTCCACATGTTTTTTAGCCTAACCAAGCAAAACCCTCGCTATTGCTGAACCAAAGTTTGCAAGTAGCGAGGGTTGGTGTTTCAATAGCCGTATTTTTCCAAATATTCTCGAAGCTGACTCATTGTACCTCTGAAAGTCAAGTCATGTTTCCTCTTATCCGTGCCGGTTGCCATGCATACATCACAGTTGACAAGGTTGAACACGTTGTCGGCCGATGGATTGGCAGAATCGGAAAGCATGAAACTGCTGTTCGTTATATTGACAACCACCGGACTTGGTGTCCATACCCTGAACATGGAACTTCCCAATTGGAGATTGTCTATATTGACTTCTCCGACTCCTTCCTCAAACCAAAAGAAAGTATCTCCTGATTGGACTTTCTCTGCAATATGGGACATGTTCCGGATATTCACCACATCCACGTATTGATTAAAGTAGATGGAAAAGGGGAGTTTGCCACCTTGGTCTATATTAGCTTTTCGGATGTGTCCGTCAAGATAGCTATTGCCTATGTCCCAACGGCCAATCAAATTATTGTGCATTGGATACACGTCACTAATATTCAGTTCTTCTATTTCTTTGAAAGACACAGTACAATTACCATACACATTGTTCATGTTCAGTTGGCCTACGGCAACGCTGTTAAAGTTAGAGCCTATATTAGGTTTATTATCTTGATTTACATCAGTATAATTCAACTTGTCTATATAAATGTCACTAACCGATTGATTTCCTCCAAATGCTATGAGACGATAAGAATGCTGGGAAATGTCTAAAAGTCCGATATGCCCATTCCCTTTGACATTTACTGTCATATCCGCTCCATAATAGGATTCATTTCCGGAAGAAGTTGCTATACGCAAGGTTTCGCCTTGACCGGGAAGCACGATTTCCCACAAGTTTTTACAGTTTTCCACCGTCAACGATTGGATAGGGTTGCCACTCAAGGACACGGACGAAATGAAATTGCTATTGCGCAATACGACGTTTCCCGTCAGGTTATTATTCTCTAGTTTCAGGTCATACAACTCATCAATTGCAGTGGATGGCTCAAACCCATACCACTCCGTCAATGGTATGGATTTTTCCAACCAACCCCTCTGGCTATACCACCCACTTCCATGCGCGCTGTCATAGAACTCTTGCAGAACAGCCAGAACCGATGAGTCCAAATCAGCATACTCCGTTCTAAAGCACTGGATTTCACCCCAGAAGTCTTTACCGTCCACATGTAAATAAGCTCGGTAATCATAGTCCGTATAAGGAGCCAGCCCGGTAACGGCAGAAGCAAAAACGCCATTGGCATCACGGCTCGTAGCTGCGACTTCTGTCCAATTTTGGCTGTTCCTTTCTTTATATGCAATGCCATACTCGCAAGGCGTAGATTCATCCACGCCCGAAACAATACCGCTCAGAAGAACAGAAGAAGATGTCAAATCATTCATTCCTGACGTAATCACTTCATAGGCTTCTGCTTCTTTTTCTGTCCGGAACATACGTATAGCACCATAAATCACTATTCCTTTCACTCGCAAATAGGCACGATACGAATAGCTGGTATTGGATGACAAGCCATTGATAGTACAACTAAATGTGCCTCCCCCTTTCCCGGTTGATGGCACATCCACCCATTCCGAAGAGCCTGTTTTCTGGTAACTGATGCCATACTCGCAAGGTGTATTGGCATTGAAACCTTCGACCGTTGCAGAAATCGTGGCCGACTGAGTGGTAATACGGCTGCTTCCACCTGTCAACACTTTGATTCTCGATTCGGCTTTACTGCTAGGCGTGGCAAGCAACTCGGAGTTACCGAATAGTTCCACCATAGGATATACCGTATATTCTTCTCCCGGCGTAAGTCCTTTGAATATGTGCGACATGGTTAAAGGGTTACTTCCGTCATAAGGTGTGTTATAATAAGCTTTGTCCAACAGTTTGTCTCCATGGTAAAGGGCAAAACCTACTCGATGCTTCCCGAAGCAACGACCGTTCACGTTGGCTGTGGCATACAATTCATCGATATTGCTTTCAGACATACCAGCTTTCACGTTTTCAAAATTTGGAACGGCACCTATCCGAAGATAGGGATCGCCCAATGCGACCTCTACCCCCACTGAAGCTTCTGCGTAAAGCGCTTGAAGGCGGAACTCGCACCCTTTATACATCGACATCGTTATCACATCATTGTCTTTGTATTTATCATACACGGAAGTATTGGGTGGGGATGATACGGCAGGACCTCCCAAATCCATCCTCACATCTATGGCTGCTCCTTTTTCATAAGCAATGCCGACTTTGGCCACATCTTTGGAAGCAAACGCAACCCCCATTTCCGCAAAGGTGCCGAATTTGAACGACACATTGCCATGAAAGTCGCCCTTAGGGTCGTCCTGTCCTTTAGGAACCAATTTTATCTGAGCCGGAATATTGGATGGACTTCCTGAATCGTATTCATAATGGACGGCACTATTGAAATAATGTGCTTGACTGTACTCGCCATTGAATGAACCTGAAACTTCCACAAAAGGGCCAAACGAAAAATAAAACTCCATGCCAGGTGCTATGGGTATAGGTACTGGAATCGTAGCATCCAATTCTGGTCTCACGCTACCTTCCACCGAGGCAGAGATACTCGTAACCAAGGAATGCTCACCTGTCATGGTAAAATGCAAATGCACTCCATTATTAACTTGCAATGAAGTGCGAAGACGCATTTTCGATTTGAGCGTATAACTCAACGTTTGACTGACCGAACTCGAACAAGGCCCCATATTCAAACCTAATGTGCCTGCATTCAATGCCATACTGATATCCGGGAGAAGAAATTGGCGATCAACGGGTGGCCAAACCACATCTCCCCAAGCTCTCGTAATGGTTTGTTTCTCATTTTCATCATCTTCGGCACTTTGGAGGTCAAAACACCCTTCATAATAGTACGATTCAAAAATATCCGTCAACAAGGGAGGTTCGCACCGCACCAAGTAATTGTTCGCATCCTTGCCTACTTCGACCACCTCCCCCATGAATCCGGAAGGAAAGATTTCATTCATTTCAAGCGTCACAAGCTTGTCGCTTTGCTTCGGTATAAGCTCTGTAGGCGTGTTGCCACTCAAAATCAGTGTCAGACTGTCTTTCCTGACAACATAGGAAAACAATTTCTCCTCCAACTTTATGACTCCGGGTTGATAAACGGTCTCCGGCTTATAGAAACTGACACTATCAATCTCATTGACTGGAATGCGGAAGACACTATCCTGCATATGAATGATTTGTACAAATTCCGTTGTCTGAGGGCTTGCCTCCATAGGTTCTTTGGCATAAGTAATGCTGTCGCAGTCGGCATAAAAGAAGCTGTTTACGATGCCATTGTGGCGATACACATAAAATGCCTGTTGAGCGTCTGTCGTCAAGTGCGTACCAAGGAGCAACAGCCCCAGGAGAACCAAGCGTATATACCAATTCTTTTGTGTTTTCATTTTTCAACTCCTACTAATTGAATTCAATATTCTGTTAATGAGCATTTCCCTATTCGTAAGCAAACCTCAGCAGTGTTTGCAAATCATATTGCTCTTCCCGACCGTTCGTCTTTATAACCAATTGGCCATTGACAAAGCTTATTAACGGATTTTCATTCAACGGAAATTTCATTTGGTTTCCATCTTTGAAATAAACGACTAATTTGGTTTCCTTTGTTTGTTCAGGAACCTCTGTTCCGGAAGAAGAACCAGGACTTGTTTGCGGGGTTTCATCATTGCATGAAAACCAACACAAGGCCGACACTACTAGCCATGCATTCAAAATCTTCTTTACATACATATTTGATTAATTATTTAGACGCTGCCCAGTTCCCATACAGCCAAAATCATATGCAAAGCGTGGAACTGCATGCCACGTCTTTGAGTGAAGGTCCTGAGAAAACCTTTGATGATAGATATGGTAATAGCAGCCCACGCTATATGCGTGAGAACCACTATGCCGTTCTTGTCATCTTTTGAAAATTTCTCAGGTTTTCACTCGCAAGAGTTCAGCATAACGCTTCTTCAAATTCTAAAATGTCTTGGAGGGAGTTTCCTCTCTCCAAATGCAAAAATATGAAAAATGCAGGAAGCGCAATAACATTTCCTGTATTTTTTATGTTGGCACATAAGTATTTATAATCACTACAGTTTGAATCCCTTGTTTTTCCGTTGCGGTTGCTGTATCGTTGGTCGTATCCGTCGGAGCAGCCTCTCGAACTGCTCCCTGAACCAGTCGAGGATATTCTTCCCGTTGATGCGCAGGACAAAGCGTTTCCCTTTCTCTCCCTGCTCTATCCCCATCTGTGCGGTGGCACCTGTCACGGAGAGGGCTCTCTTGTGTTCCTCGGAGTAAAGGTTCCCGCTGTACTCCAACGGCTGGAACGTGAAAAGCCGGTCCGTCTGCTCGGGCGTGAAGCCTGCCGAATGGCAGTACCTCTCCATGCGCATCGCGTCGGCGAAAAGCGGGAACCATCCGCACGCACGCTCCGTCCACTTTTGCAGATATGCCGTCCGCTCCCTTTCCCTTTCCAGTTTTTGGATGTAGTCGGTCTGCACCGTGGCAAGTTCCCTGCCGTGCTGTGCCCGCTGCCGTTGCAGGCTGGCCTGCAAGTCCCCTATGCTCTCCTCGCGGGCCGCTATTTCGTTTTGCAAGCTGCGGTTGTCCGCCTCCAGTTCCTTGATTTTCCCACTGCCCAAAAGAGAACCCACCTTTGCTATGATGGCGGTCTTGGCCTCCACCTTGACCGCCTCCAGCTTTTGCGTGTTGATTTCTTTTCTGGCCGTTTCCAGCAGTTTTTCCGCCTCTTCCTGCTCGGCTTGGAGTTGTCGCACGCTCGCTTCCAGTTCACCCGTCTGCCGCCTCAAATCGCGGTAATACTGGGCGGTGGAGACATGCCGGGCTTCCGAACCTCTTACCCCGCGTTGCAGGCCGTATTTCACCATGACTCTGGCATAGTCGTCGTGATAGGCAATCAGTCTGGTGCGGTTCAACACGTCGTCGGCACACAGCCGGACGGCATTCGCCTTCTTGCGGTAGGTTCGCCCTTCCTCCTTCGGCTTCTTCTGTCCCGCCTTCCTGCGCTCTCCCGTCACTATCGGTACAAGTGTGGCATGTATGTGCGGCGTGTGCTCGTCCATGTGCAGCACCGCCGAGACCACGTTCTCCCGCCCGAAGGTCCTGTACAGCCAGTCCATGCTGTCCCGGCACCAGTCGTCCAGCCTTCCGGCTTTCTCTATTTCCATCATGTCCTCATGTGTTCCTGAGAGCATGACACGGATGGCGCGTACCTGGTCGTGGGTGATTTTCCTTCTGATGCCTGCACTGCTGATGCGGGCGGCAATCGCGTCGTCACGCTCCCTGATGCCTTCGGGCATCCGGACGAGCTCGCGGTTCAGGTGCGTGCGCGTGGGGTCGACGTTCGGTGCTATCACCCTGCGCTCGATATGGTCGGACATCCGGCTGTCGGATGCCCCCTTCGCTTTTCTGAAATCGAGTGAGAAATATCCCATTATAAAGTCTTTTTAGGTTTGACAATTCCGCCTGCCGTGCGGATATGCCTCACGGCGGACGGGGTGTGCAGAGGGGCCGGCCCCTCGCCTCAATAGGGCGTTTTTAGCTGCGCTTGCGCTGCGTGAAGAAAACGCCCTATTGAGCTATGGCTTTTCACTGTGCAAAAAGCCTGCGGGATGCGTGCGGTTACATACCGATGCCCTTCCCCTTTTTCTTGTCCGGCTGCTGCACCCACTGTACTTGCTTTACCTGCCGTACCGGGTTCGCCTGCTGTGACAACTTTTTTCCGTTCAGGTAGTCGTTCAGGTCCTTGTACCCGCTGTACACATGTGACGCGTCGCGGACACGCGAACCGTACTCTCTTTGGATTTCGCGCAGGGCTTCCAGCCCGGCGCGGTCGTTGTCAAGGAAGCAGTGTATCCGTTCATAATCCCCCAGCGGCCGCAGGGCTTTGGAAAGGTTGGAGACCGAGTTCAGCACGATATAGTCCTGCCCGTCGAGGGCGGGGCGGTCGGGATGCCTCTCCTGCCGCAGCGTGAGGAAGGAGAGGTAGTCCATGAATCCCTCGAAAAGATGGCAGGCCTCCTTCGGTTCCGTTTGCCGTATATGGGTGATGTCTTTCGGAGCTATGCAGCCCTTGAAGAACTTGTTGCGTATCTCGTACCCTCCCGATATGTTCGGAAATGCGATGGCAAAATACCGCCTGCCGTTGTTGGTGAAATGCGCCTCGCTGCATTCTCTTCTGGCCAGTCCCGTATTTATCCCCCTTTCCCGCAGGTATGCAAACAGGACAGGGGAAGAAAGCGGCACAATTTCCAACTGCTGGAAACTCGGCTCCGAAGGGGATTGCCGGGGAAAAGAGAAGGAGACGGGGCGCACGTGCGGTGCCTGCCTTGCTATCATTTCCAGAAGGTAGGACACATGGTCGGATGCGTAAAGTTCCGCCGCCAGTGCGATGATGTTGCCGCCTTTCCCGGTGGCAAAGTCGTACCAGAGATTACGTTCGGTGTTCACCTTGAACGAGGCCTCGGTTTCCTCCCTCAACGGTGACTTGTACCATAGGCTTGCGCCCTGCCGTCTTACGGGTGAGTACCCCAGACTGTGCAGGTATTCGGCTATGCTGATTCGTTTCGCTGTCTGAATGTCCATACGTTCGAGTGTTTGAATGAATGACTGTTTTTGTTTTTTCGCCCGCACCTTCTTATATAAGGTACGGCATATACATGGCTTCACTTAAATGCTCGTATATATAGGATACGGGTATTAAGTGAAGCGGTTGCGTGATGTCCGCGCACCGCTTCGCTTTTCCCTTATATATAGGCACCGTGAATAAAGTGAAGCGTTTTTCCGCAGCCGGGTTAATAATGGAAATCGGGCATGAAGGTGTATTTCCTACCGTTCTCCTGCACTATCATCCGCTTGTTGCGCAACGTGATGATGAGCGATACCGCCTTGTGGTGGTTCAGTCTCACGCCGACGGAGGCATAGGCATTTATCAGCGCGTCCTCCAGTTCCTTGTAGCCGTATTCGCTTTTCAGTGCGAATGCCGCCTCCAGCGCGATGCGGTGCTGTTGCTCCGTGATGTGCCTGTACGCGTCGAACGGCTCCTGCTGCGGTCTTCCGGTTTTCCTCTCCTGCGGGGTATAGTTCTCCACCAGTTCGGGAAGTGCCCTGTCATTGATGCGGAAGGCGAACGGCTCGAAGTCCATCGCCCGGATGTGCATGGCCGATACTCGGCTGATGTCGGCGTCGCCCTTGTCCTTCTCCACCAGCAGCACCGTCTCGGCCTTGTTGTTCAGTTCCGTGCCGATGTGCCCGCGCGCGTTCTCGTCACCCTTGTTCTGGTGCAGTATTGTGTGGATATGTATCTGGCGGTCGTCCGTCCACTGCATCAGCTTGGAGATGATGCGTGTGGATTCGCCGGGGCTGTTGATGTCGTACACCATGTCGCGGATGCCGTCTATCACGACAAGTCCCAGTTCCGGGGTATTGTAGATGGCCTGCTCCACAGCCGCGATGCGTTCTTTCGGGGTGTACTTGCGCAGGGCGAGAAATTCGAGGTGCTCGCTGTCCCGGTCGGTCGGCAGGCCTGCCATGCGCAGGATGCGTTCCATCACTTTGAGACAATGGTACGGGCTCTGTTCGGTATCGACGTAGAGGATTTTCCGCTTGTCCTTGGGCAGTTCCGCCGAATACAGCAGTACCGTGCCGTTCTTCAACGCCGCCGCGACGATGGCGGAGACGTTGAACGTCTTCTTGCTTTTCGCCTTGCCGATGGACGCGCTGAAATTGCCCAGCGTGCCGACGACAGTGCCGTTCGCCTTCAGTATCTCGGGAGCCTTCTCACATTTCATGCCGATGCTCAGCCGTGAGGCCTGCCAGATGATGATGGCGTTCTCACGGGTCACTTCTTCCATGCGCTCGTTACTTTCCATGGCTGCGGAGTTTTCGGTTTGCGCTTCTGGCGATGGCGAGTGCCGCCTCGCCCTTGTCGTTCACACGTCTTGCGAGGCTTTCGGCCCATACGAGCAGCTCCCTGCGGGAGAACAGCAGTTTGTTTCCGTACTTGCGGAACGGCACGTTCCCCTTGGCGGTCAGCTTGTAGAGGCGGGCCTTTGAAATCAGGAACCCGTGCTGTTCGAGTACCCCCACAGCCGCATCCGGCGTGAGGTTGTCGGGTTCGTCCTTCGGCAGGGTGAGCCCTGCCAGTGTCTGCGAGACGCTCTCGCTCACGATTGCCCGGAGTTCCTCGGGCGTGGTAAGAATGATCTGGTTCATTTTCTTCCTTTCTTTTTGGGTGTTTGTACTATGGCTGTCGTCACAGCCGTTCCAACCGGTTGTGGCGCAAAGGAAGAATAAAGGAAAGCGAATATCGAACCGCAAATAACTTGACACGGATATGACTTTTATGGACGTTTCATGACTTTTGGTGACACTGCGTGGGGCGGGTAAAAAGGGAAACGGTGCCATAGGCGGATATAATCCTCCAATGGCACCGTTTTGCACACATATGTCAAGTGATTCGGAATGTACTATTATTTCACACCCTTTAACTTTCCGAGTTGGGAAATGACTTCTTCTATTACGAAATATTTCTCTCCCGGTATCCCGATGTCGGAGCGCGATATGAAGCCCAGCTCCTCCCACCGGGCTATGGTCTGGCGGCTCACGCCCGCCATCTTTGCCAGTACACTCTGGCCTATCATCTCTCTGCCGAGGATGACGGGGTATTTGTACTTGCGGGTGGCATGGCTGAACCTTATGCGTTCGATGACCGCCTCCACATTGTTTATGGTGGGCCGTACCCGCTCCTGCACGCGTATCACGGCCTCCGTTATCTCATATCCGGCAAGCCCGGGATGTCCGGAAAGCTCCTCCCATATGGCACCGAAACATTTGAGGTGCCGTATCTTTATCTCTCTGGTCTTCTTTCTTGGCATGGTCAGTCGAATTTGGTAAGTAACTGCGCGTTCCTCATCCGTTCGTCCCGCTCGAAACTGGCAAGGTAGTTCTCCGTTATGGCAAGGTTGGAGTGCCCCAGACTTTCGGATATGTAGGAGATGTTCGTCCCGCTGCGCTTGAGCACGGTGGCGAACGAGTGCCGGGCTGAATACGTGGTCACGGGGGGCAGACCCACCGCCTCGGCTATCCTGCCCAATACCTTGTTGCATTTCTGTATGACCGTATCGACAAGGTGCTTGGTGGCGAAGCCGTCCTCCTTCCCCGTGGCGAACTTGAAGATGAGCGTGCCGGGGTTTCCGTCGTCGGGGTTGCCCCAGCGGTCCATGATTTTCCGCATCTCGGGGGTGAGCACCGCACGTATGGTACGCACTTGCTTGGAAGTATTCATCGTCTTTGCCCTGACAAAACAGATTTCGCCGCCCACGATGTTTCCGTAAGTAAGATAGAGCATGTCCCGGAAGTTGATGCCGTTGCAGAGGTAGGAGAAGAACCACATGTCCCGGTAAAGCTCGGTTTCCTCCCTCCCGTCGGTATAGGTGACGAGCCTCTTTATCTGTTCCAGCGTGAGTGCCAGCTTCCTGCCTTCGGCTGAGGGTATCTCGAACCTGTTCCTGCCGAACGGGAAGTGTGCCTCCTTTATTATGCCGTCCGCCTTTGCCCGGTTCATTATCGCCTTGAGCATCTTGAAATAGACGCTGAGCGTGGACTTGCTTTTCTTTTGGCCCGTCCAGAATCTTCCGCAGCGGTTCAGCCAGTCCACCGTGACGGCAGAAAACGGAATGTCTTTCCCTGCGAACTCCTCCACCGCCGTCAGCAGCGCATGATAGCTGCGGTACGTACCCGCCTGCCCGTTACGTTTCAATTCTTCCGTCTTCGCCTTTATCGCGGCGTTCACTGTCGCGGTGGAGCATCTGCCCAGCCGGACACTCAAAAGGTCAAACGCGAAATCTCCACGTTCGGCGAGTGCCTCCACCTGCCCCTTGATGATTGAGAAGCTGTTCTCTATGTTCGAGCGTGCCTCCGTGAGCCTGCGGCTCTTGCTTTCCGCAAGGTTCGCCCAATCCTCCTTTGACAGCTCCTGCCCCGTGGAATAGTATTTCTGCCTGCGGTTGTGTATGACTTGTATCTTCACGGGGAACAAGCCGCTTTTCTTCGCCCTGCGTGCGTCCAGTACCGACAGCACCGAAATTCCGTCCTTTGAATACTTGTACATAATCTGCCGTTTTTGATGGTTTTTTACTTGGTCTGTATGCAAATATATGTGCATACGATTTGCATACAAAAATAGAGATTATCGGAAAACGATGCAAATTATTTGGAGAGAAAATTTGCTAAAATACGCTATAATACAGTAATTTACGTATATAGGTCAAATGGTGGAAAATAAATAAAAATGGGCTTATTTTAACATTGTGTTAACCTGCCATTAACCACGTAAGGAAAAAAGTCTCCCTACTTTTGTTTCGTCAAAGTTAAAGAAAATATTAAAAACAAATAGATATGAAAAAGCAAAATTTTATCATCACATCGCTATTTTTATTTTGGGTTATAGGAACAACCACTGCACAAACCATTACCGGAAAGGTTACAAACATCCATGCACAAGCCATTGACGGTGCAACCGTCATCCTACAAACCATTGATTCTACTTTTGTGGACGCCGTAATCACAGATACCACCGGTTACTTCAGGTTCAACCGGCAACCAGCATCTTATCGGCTGATTTTCCAACACATCATGTACGAAACCCTCTTATTGACAACTACAGAAGAAGACGCAGGCACGATTACCCTGAAAAGTAAAGATTATGCTTTGGACGAAGTTATCGTCAAAGGGGAACGCCCTCTTGTAAAAGTGGAAGGAGGAAAATTATCCTATGATCTGTCACAGCTCACCACACATAAGATCGTGAGCAATGCCTATGAAATCCTTCAGCAATTACCCGGTGTACAGGAAATAAACGGCAACCTTTCATTAGCAGGCACACACAATCTGAGCATTATTTTAAACGGAAGGCCCACAACAATGAATCACGAACAGTTGACCATTTTATTAAAAAACACTCCGGCTTCACGTGTAGAAAAGGCAGAAATTATGTATAGCACACCGCCGCAATATCATGTAAGAGGTGCTGCCATCAACTTACTTTTGAAAGGTTACCGTCCTGAAGAAAGTGGGTTGCAAGGAGAAGTTAACGCCGGATATCTATACAATTACAGAAGTGGCACACAAGGAGGAATCAGCCTGCTTTACACCACTCCTAAATGGAATATAGACTTGCTATATAATACCCATTATGAACAAAACAGACAAACAACAGATACGTACTCACATCACACCTTAAAAAATAATATATATGATATCTGTCAACACAATGATATTGACAGGAAAGGAATAACACATTATGTACGAACAGGCGCTGAATATAAATTCAATGATAATGCTCATATCAATCTAGCCTATACTGGTGTCTTCAACCCTAACAACGATAATCATTCATATTCCGACGGGAACATCACAACCGCAGACAACCGGACAAAAAAGGAGGCTCGAATGCACAATATCGCTTTAGATTATCTCTCTGGCTTCGGTATGAAAGCTGGAATAAACTATACCTCCTACCATTCCGAAAGTCATCAGCAATTCACCAACAAAGACAACAAGAACCAAACAAGCGAATTTCACACGACTAGCGGACAAACAATAGACCGCTGGAAAATATACGTAGACCAGTCACACACACTACCACGAGAGTGGACCTTAAACTATGGCACCTCTTTAACTTATGCCAGTGACCATAATACTCAGTTCTATCATACCCAAAACGGAACAGACATGAGCGAACTCAATACAAACAATCGTTATAATGAATATACATATGACTTCTACGTCGGATTCAGCAAAAACATGGGAGAACATTTGTCTTTCAGCGCGTCCATAACCGGAGAATATTACAAAACGGCCCGTTATCATGCATGGGCGGCTTATCCTACAACTGAATTAACATACGTAATGACCCCAGCACATATTCTACAACTTTCATTCACATCAGATAAGACCTATCCCAGCTACTGGGATCTGAGCGAAAGTACCGGCTATATAAGTGGTTATGAAGAAGTACAAGGCAATCCAATGTTAAAGCCATCCACCGATTATTCCGCAAATCTGAATTATATTTTAAAGAACAAGTATATCTTCAGCCTGGCTTATGATTATCAACCCGATTTATTTCAGCAACTAGCCTATCAAAGCACAGAACGCCTGGCTTTGATTTACAAAACCTTAAACTGGGATTATCAGCAAAGTTTCTCAGCCACGACTATCATTCCCTTCAAAATCGGACATTGGTTGGACAGTCACGTCACACTGCAAGCTGAATACCGTCAAGCAAAATGTAACAAATTCTTCGATCTTTCTTTCAACCACAGCAAGTGGATCGGACTCGCCATGTTACAAAATAATATAATACTTTCTACCAAACCGGATATTCGCATGGAACTGACCGGACTTTATTTGAGCCCATCTATCCAGGGAAGTTATGATTTAAATCATATCTGGGCCATCCATACCGGAATACGTTGGAACTTTGCTAACCAAAAAGCAAGTATCCAAGTGAAGGCCAATGATCTGTTCAATTCGATGGAAGGCAACATAGATGTGACACTACGTAATAAAGGACAATACATGGACATGCACACCAACAACTATTCACGCAACATAACTTTATCCTTTACCTACAAGTTCGGAGGGTATAAAGAAAAACAGCATAAACCAATAGATACTTCCCGGTTCAAATAAAGCATCATCAATGGTATCATGATACAATAATGAGGGGCAGATTCGTACATCCGCCCCTCATTCGATTATTTCATAACAGAAAGTATCTTACTATATTCAGACTGATTGTTCAATGTCTCAATAGCTTTTTTCAAATCAGGATCATCTTTCAAGCGTTGCAATATCGCGCCACGTTGGAAATAATAACGTTTCAAAATCTCCTGAGCAATAGCATCTTTTATCTCTTTCGAGAACCTGTCCAGCTCATGATCCAAATTATGCGTCAATTTCGTTTCCAAAGCGGCAAACTCCTCTTTTGCCCCATCCATATATCCTTCAAACTCCGCTATTTCTTTCAAGTTCTTCAGCATCTTCTCACTTTGACGGTCATAAGTAAACTTACGCTTATGTAACATCTTCTTAAAATCAACATAGTCAGCATCTGTTATTGTAAAGTCTTTCACTTCCCCTACCTGAGAATGCTTGATACAATATTGGGTAGCATAATCAAAAATCATATCATCATTAAGCAGATAAAACATAATGTTTGGGAAATTTTCAACTTTCACCTCCACATCCGGACGAATACCGCCACCATCACGCACTTCACGTCCGGCTGCTGTATGGAATACATTGGTCAGGCTGTCCGGAGTACGAGCCACCGCCCCGTCAGCATTACGTTTAGCGTAATCAATGGCTTGAATGCATCGTCCGCTGGGAATATAATACTTTGCAGTAGTCACTTTCATGCTACTGTTATAAGGCAATTCACGAGGTACCTGTACCAACCCTTTACCATACGTACGGCTTCCTACCACAATAGCCCGATCAAGGTCCTGCAAGGAACCTGAAACAATCTCGGATGCCGAAGCTGTAGAACCGTCCACTAGCACAGCCAGCGGAATCTCTGTATCTACCGGTTCATTCATTGTTTTATAAGTGGTACCAGCTTGTTTAATCTTACCTTTTGTTACCACAATCTCTTTCCCTTTCGGCACAAAGAAATTCACTACATTCACTGCTTCCCCCAACAAACCGCCACCATTGCCACGCAAATCGAGAACAATAGATTTAGCACCTTGCTGTTTCAATTCTATCAATGCCTTCTTTATATCTTTTGAACAGTTCTCTATAGCAAAAGTACTGATAACAATATATCCCACATTATTGCCTACGATTCCATAATAAGGTACAGGGTTCGTACGGATGGTAGAACGGGTTATTTTAAATTCCATTGGCACATAAGTACTATCAGAAGTAGGTCTCTCAACTTTCAACACACAAGTTGTTCCCGGCTCACCACGCAAATTATCACTGACATACGAGGTCAGATCATTGGGAATTCTATCTCCCTGGGCCATATCTTTTCCATTGATCTCCATGATGATATCACCGGCTTTCAGTCCTATTTCGGCAGCAGGGCTTCCTTCGGAAGGTTCAATAATAGCCACACGCTTTCGGGGAGTATAATAACGTATTACCGATCCGATACCGCCAAACTTTCCGCTAGTCATTTCCTTTAGTGTATTATCTTCTTCAGGATAATACTCCGTGTAAGGGTCGGTCTGCGCCAACATAGCATCAATACCATATTTTATCACTTTCTCAGGATCAATAGTATCAACATAAAACATATCCAATTCCTTGAATATCGCATTGAAGATATCCAAGTTTTTTGCTATCTGGAAATTACGGTCATCACCTTTATTAAAACTAAACAAAGCGCTACCTGTCAGGCCCACGCAAATCATTAACAATATTTTCTTACTATTCCACTTCATCACTTTATGTATTTGTGAACCGCAAATTAATACATTATTCTATTCAAGCCTGTAGAAGGGCCTCTATATTTAACTTTATTTCGTCCCATTTTTTCTTTGATAAGGTTGTACCCACCACTTGTATCACATTGGATGCTAAAATAGAACCTATAATGGAACACTTCTCCAAAGAATAACCACAAGTCAGTCCATACAGAAAACCTGCTGCATAATAATCTCCCGCGCCAGTGGTATCCACGACTTTTTTTACCGGAGGTACCTCTAGTTTGATGCATTCCGTACCTTTCTTTATACATGAACCTTGGGCACCTAGTTTTACTATTACAACACTGCATTTAGAAGCAATTTCATTGATAGCCCCCCATGCATCCTTGCCTGTATAAGCCTTTGCCTCTTCCTCATTAGCAAAAACAATATCCACGTATTTAGTTATCAAAATATCGAAGAATTCCAAGTCCCCTTCCACAATATTATAACTGGCCATATCCAAGCAGATTTGCAATCCAGCCTCTTTTCCTAATTGCATAGCACGAAGAATCAATTCATGATCCTGTACCAAGTATCCTTCTATATATAGATATGCATACCCCTTAAACATATCCAACGTCAGATTTTCGGCTTTCATAGTAGCAGCAGCTCCCAGATAAGTTCCAAAAGTACGTTCCCCATCCGGTGAAATGAAAGTAGAAGCCACTCCTGTAGGCAAATCACCGGCGAGCAATTTCATGTCAATTCCCTGCTTCAAACCGTTTTTTTTAAAATATTGCCCAAAATCATCGTTTCCTATCTTTCCGATAAATCCCGGGTATGCCCCTAGGTTAGCTAACGCCAAAACTGTATTTCCCGCACTTCCCCCTGTAGCTTTATGCGTTTTCATACCAGAGAATTTACCACTGATTTTCAAAAACTTATCTTCATTTATAAGTTGCATGCTTCCTTTGGGCAAACTCATCTCATCTAGTAGCGAATCATCTTGCAAAGTAACAAGAACGTCAACCAATGCATTGCCCATTCCAATTATTTTATCCATTTATCTAAAATTTTTCTGCAAAGATATTGCATATTTCGGAAAAACCTATTATCTTTGCACCGCATTTGAGAGAAAAACCTTCTTCGTTAGCTCAGTCGGTTAGAGCATCTGACTGTTAATCAGAGGGTCCTTGGTTCAAGTCCAAGACGAAGAGCTCTTTTAAAGTCAAATGCAAATTTTCTTCGTTAGCTCAGTCGGTTAGAGCATCTGACTGTTAATCAGAGGGTCCTTGGTTCAAGTCCAAGACGAAGAGCTCTTTTAAAGTCAAATGCAAATTTTCTTCGTTAGCTCAGTCGGTTAGAGCATCTGACTGTTAATCAGAGGGTCCTTGGTTCAAGTCCAAGACGAAGAGCACAAAGGTTCGCAGATAGCGAGCCTTTTTTGTTATCATACATATCATAAAAGGATCAGGGCGGCTCAGTTTGAAAACTTAGGGAAATTAGTTAAAAACCTTATCTTTGGCGCATAAGACAGAAGCTTCCCACCCCCGTGACTCCACTGGAGATATTGAGCTTGTTCCTTCCTGCAGGCCTGCTTGACTACTTCTTACGGCTACTTACTACAGACTCCGCCAATGGACCGTAGAGCCCATTGCAGCAGACTGTATAGTCCACCCAAGCAGACCTTACAGTCCACTGGCGGAGACTGTAGCAGATGACTGTAAAAAAAGGCTTAACTATATGGAAGAAACAGCTTACACAACCACTCTATTCCGGTTTTATCTTTTTCAGATAATCAGAAGGAGCCATACCGAATTCATCTTTAAAACACTGACGAAAATAGACCGTACTGTTAATTCCCACCTTGAACGCAACTTCTGAAATATTGTATTTCCCCTCTAATAACAAACGTTCCGCATATTGCATCTTTATTTTGCGGATATATTCATTGGTGGAAAGTCCGGTCAATGCCTTCATCTTCCGATATAGGGTAGAATTACTCATACACATGGCGTCCGACAAATAACCGATATCAATTTTCTCAGAAGAAAGACGATCTTCAATCAGCTTGTTAATCTTCTCAAGGAACTCATTATCCAATTTATTCATAGACTCGGTTACTGCCGCACGTTTGTCAATGAGTATGGAATTCGTATTAAAACGCTCTGCCAACAACTTGCGGGATTCAAGCAAATTATGGATACGGCTATGCAACAAAGTAGCACTGAAAGGCTTTGTCAGATAAGAGTCAGCACCCACTTGATACCCTTCTTCCTTATCTTGCAAAGAATCCTTTGCCGTCAGCAAAATAATGGGAATATGGCTGGTACGCAAGTCTTCTTTCAATTTCCGGCACATCACAATGCCGTTCATCACCGGCATCATGATATCACTGACTATAATATCAGGAATGCAGCCCAATGCTTGTTCCAAACCTTGTTCACCATTGGCGGCAGTCCTCACTTCAAAATCGTCCGAGAAAGATTCTACAATATAATCACAGATGTCCCTATTATCTTCCACTATCAGCAGAATACGCTTACCACTATGCACAGGTTCTATATTTTCTTCTTTTTCGTCCTTTTCATCGGAAGTTTTCTCCGTCGAGTCAGCATGCAGCACATGGGGATACGTGTTATCCGTCAGCAGACTGACATAAAAAGTACTTCCCACATTCAAAGAACTTTCAACCCTGATCTCCCCCTCATGCAAAACTACCAGGTTCTTTACCAGAGCCAGACCAATACCTGTTCCTGAAGCCTGATGTTCGCTTCCCTCTTGATAATAACGGTCAAAAATATGAGGCAATGCATCGGGAGCAATACCGAAACCGGTGTCACTCACACTGATTTCCGTATGGTGTATATTATTCCGGACCACCTGATGTAATCCTAAAGTTATAGTTCCTTTCTCTGTATATTTTATAGCATTGGAGATCAAATTATCCAGCATAATCGTTACTACCTCCTTATCAAAAAACAAAGACATATCTTCCTGCTCAATCTCAAGACAGAAATCAATCTCAGGTTTCCGGTTCAATTCCTTATACTTCAGTCCGATCTCGTGTACAAGGGCTGCCAGATTGTCACGACTTACACATAATTTCTTGTTTTGGGTTTCCGTTTTTCTGAACTCCAGTATCTGATTAATCAGGTTCAACAACCGGATGGCGCTTTGATGGATAACCGATATTTTCTGTGAATCTTTCCCTGATAAAGAATTACTTTTCTGCATATCTTCCAACGGTCCCAGAATCAACGTCAAAGGGGTACGCAACTCATGTGTGATATTGGTATAGAAACGTAAACGCTCATTATTCAGTTCCTGTTCCTGCTCATGATTTTTCTTCTCCAACTCATAGAGAGACTCCATATCCAGTTTCTTTTTATAGGCATGAAGAATAAAATACAGGACAGAAACACCCGAAAGAATATAAAATAACTTGGCCCACCACGTAAGCCATACAGGCGGGTCAATACGGATATCCAGAGAAGCTATCTCATCCGCCCATTCCTGATTCCGTATTCTTGTCTTTACCTGAAAACAATAATTTCCCGGAGGTATATTACGGAAAGTCACATTATTAGGATCGGTTACTGTATACCATGAATTTTCCAACCCTTTCAACATATAAGCATATTCCACTTGATCGGCCAAGGCATAATTCTGTATATTGAAGGTGACGCTGAAGTTATTTTGCATATAGCTTAAACGTACTTCCGACTGGCCTTCAAGCGCCATCACCTTTTCATTACTGTCCGTATCACGCAACGGGCCGAATATACGCATCTCCGTAATAATTGCAGCAGGTGACTCTCGTTTTTCCAATACCTGATCTGGATTAAAACGGCATAAGCCATTGATTGAGCCAAAATAAAGTGTTCCATCCTTAGCTTCCGCCACACTTCCACTCATGAAATTGCCCATAGGCACATTATCCCAATGATCGTAATTATAGAAAACCTCCTTGTCTTTCAACAAGCAGCTGATACCTTTATTGGTGCTCACCCATATATTTCCATGATTATCTTCCGTAATGGCACGTATATGGACATTGGACAAACCCTCCTCACTGCGATATACTTTATAGTCCCAACTCTGAGAGGATGGAAAACAAACCAGACCTTCTCCCGTTCCTATCCACATTCTGTTCTGACTATCCATATAAACAGTATTGATAGTATTAGAGGGAAAAAGAGAAGTCACGTTAAAAAGTTTAACGCACTGAAAATGTTCATCAAAAACCCCTAATCCTCCTCCGAAAGTACCAATCCATAAACGATTAAGATTATCTTTCGAGATACATCTCACCAGATTATTCTCTACTGTATAATGATCTGCAATGCCTTTATCATGCAAGCGTACCTTATAGATGCCATTACTAGTTCCTATCCATACATATTCTGCATCTTCATATAGTGCACGCACATCTTCCCCTGTTTTATCTTTAGGAAAAATCTGGTGAAAACTTTTCTTTTTCACATCATAAAAATCCACTCCTCCCATAAACGATCCAAACCAAAGGTTTCCTTCCGAATCACAAAGTGCAGCCTGTATGGAATTATCAGTCAAATCACCGGTTTCTTCTTTATAAACCGCCACCCGCTTGCCTTTATCAAATACATTGATGCCTCCCCCATCGGTTCCGATCCATAACTTTCCATCCCTTGCTACGCATACACTACTTGCTGTCTTATTATTCAGGCTACTACCCGAATGCTGGATAGGAGAATAACTATAAACATTAAAATAGGAAGATTCATGGCTAAGAAAATTAATTCCACCTCCCCACATACCAGCCCATACATTTTTAAAGGAGTCCTGAAACAAACAACGTACAGTAGAATTAGAGAGACTGTATTCATCATCCCCTTCCTTTATATATTGAAAACGCACTTGGTCAGGAGAAAGAAACATACGTTGCGTTAAATCCAAAATGGCTATTCCTCCAAATTCCATGGCAATCCAAAGTTTATTCCCATCAAATTGTCTGATATCAAATACGGTATGAGGAACCCCGTCCTCACTATGATGAAAATGGATAAAATTTTCGGCTTCCGGATTGAACAGTGCCAGCCCCCGGTCTGTTCCCAGCCAAATATTACCGCTTAAGTCCTTATAAATGCAAGTTACCCCATTACCTGGCAAACTGACCGGATCTTCAGGGTCATGCATAAAGTTCTTTACTTTTTTATCTTTAAGAGACAACACACTGAATCCATGATGCACATGCCCCATATACAACTTTCCATCTCCTCCATCAACAACCGACCAAATATTATCGCTAGCCAATCCCGGAACTGTTTGAGTATTGTAATGAATGAATTTTCCAGCCTTTTTATCGAAATAATCTACTCCCCGCCAATATGTCGTAATCCAAAGATTACCATCTGTAGCTGCCACAATCTTAGTAACATCATCCGTTATCAGACTTTCGGGGTTCTCGCCATCATGCCTATAGCAAAGAAAAGTGTTATTTACATAGTCATACGCATTCAGACCGGCCCTTTGCGTGCCTATCCAAAGGATAGAATCCTGAGGATCATCCAACAAACAATTCAGTTCATTGCCTGTTATACCCTGCCTTGTCAAATCTTCATTCTTCAAATAAGTAATGAAACGGGTACCATCGAATTTGTTCAACCCTTCCTCCGTGGCAAACCACAGAAAGCCCTGTTTGTCTTGAGCAATGCTCACCACATAATTATTGGATAATCCCTTCTCTATACCAAGCTGCTTAACAGAATAAGGTTGTGCCAATGAAACAACCGACAGCAGCAAGAGCCAAAGTACGAATATCTTTCTCATAGCATCAGTGTACACATTGTTAAATAATATGGTTCAAAAATACAAATAAAGTCTGTATTTTAGATACATAAATCATGCATTGCAAGATTTACCTCCCTTTTCTGCAAGATTTATATCAGGATTTTAATTCTTCTTCACGTACATTTGCACCACTAACGAATTTAATTCGTCCTCTATTAGAGTAGATGTTTAATCTTCAAATACTAATAAAATATGAAAAAGAAACATTTGTATGGTGCCATGTTATGGGCTTTTCTTGTAACTGCAAACCTATGTACGGGATGTAGTGATGATAACGACTACCCCGATGTAGACGGGCAAAATCCAACAATGACATTAGCAACAGACCACATCGAGTCCGGAGCGGGACATCGATTTACTATTGAAGGGGCATTAGAAGACAAAGACGGTATTGCTTCTATCAGCCTACAATGTGCCGACCTGCATTTGAACAAGACAATTGATTTAATCGAAATCTATGGTGCTCCGCAAGAGAGTTATGATTTAAGTTATTACTTTGACATAAACCGAAATGAAATCGGCGAACGTTTCACAGTCAAAGTTACTGTAACCGATGTAGGAGGACGCAGTATATCTCAAGATGTATTAATCACAATGGACGGAGATTTTGCAGCTCCGGTATTTTCTGCTGCCCCGGATGCCACTGTTACAGTATTAATGAAAAATGAAACGAAATTCAATCTTCGGTTCACGGCTACAGATGATCGTGCATTGGATTATGTCACAATTAATATTCCAGGTATAGACGGGTTTGACAACCGCCGTGTAGATGCTGATGGAAAAAGTTCATTGAACTTTGCCGAAATAATAGTATTCCCCAATGAACCGAAAAGTTATAATGTGACAATTACCGCTTTTGACAAGAAAGAAAACTCAACCACTACCACCAGTGTATTGAATATCTCAGAAATGCCGGATTTTCCCAAAATGTATCTGGCAGATGTGGCAACTGCCGAAGAACTGAATAGTGATATATTCGGGGTACCGATGGTAATTGAACATACAGGTGAATATCAGTATAAAGCAAATTATTACTGTCAAAAAGCCGGAACTAAAATATTCTTCTTACCACAAAAGAGTGACTTCACTCCTATTTGTTTCGGGCTTGATCCAGAGGATAACACCAAACTGACAGACGATCCCGAAACAGCAATGCCAATCGTACTTGACCAAGCCAATGTTTATTATGAAATTAATATTGATGTGAAGAACAGTACATACAATCTGAAAACTTACTCAATTGCCGATGCTGTAGACCCCATACCTCACACATACGGTTCTATCAGCCTTGACACATGGGGTGACGGTGGTTCGTGGTTACAGGAATTCTATTTCGGATATATGACCAGTAGCCCAACTGAAGTCCTGCGTTTCACTCAAGATAAGACCAATCCTCACCTGTTCTATTTGGATACCCCCCTATTCCTGGAGGCAGGTACTAAAATGAATTTCGTTATTCATAACTGGCACTCCGACGGATGGTGGAATTATTGCACGTGGCGTGTAGACAACTCAGACGAACCGGAGATCTTCGGATATTATGGTAAAGAAGCCAAATATACCAATCCGGCATGGACCAAACCCGATCATGTAGGTGACAATTGGGCAAAACCAACAGTGAACGTCACAGGGAATTATAAACTTATATTCGACGCTCATTTGGAAAGAGCTAAACTCATTCCGGCCAATTAACAAGTAACATTAGATTTAAGATATGAAAAAGCAAATATTATTATTGTGTCTTGCGCTGACAAGTCTATGTAGCTATGCGCAGACCATCACTGTAAAAGGTGTAGTAACCTCGGCTTCAGATAAAGAACCGATGATTGGTGCAACAGTGCAAGTAAAAGGTACAGGTACAGGTACTATTACAAGTATTGATGGTGATTATTCACTAAACGATGTTGCCAAGGATGCCGTACTTGTGTTCTCCAGCATAGGATATGAGACTCAAGAAATAAAGGTAAACGGACAAACCGTTATCAATGTAGTGCTGAAAGATGCCAGTGAATTACTGGACGAAGTAGTGGTTATTGGTTATGGAGCCGTGAAAAAAAGTGACCTGACCAGTTCTATATCTACCGTAAAAGGAAAAGAAATTACCGAAACTGTAACCGGTAATGCAATGGACGCCTTGCAAGGTAAAATCAACGGTGTTCAAGTAACCAGTGGTGGTGGTCCGGGCGCACAACCAAAAGTTCTAATCCGTGGTGTAACAACAGTAAACGGAACCGATCCTTTGTATGTAGTAGATGGCATGCCGGTAGGTACAAACATCAACTTCCTAAACAGTAATGACATTGAATCTATGGAAGTTTTAAAAGACGCTTCGGCTGCTGCCATTTACGGAACACGTGCTTCTAACGGTGTCATTCTAATCACAACCAAAAAAGGAATGGCAGGAAAAACAAATATCAGTTTTAATGCATCTGCAGGTTTCCAAACATTGTCAAAACCCAAAATGGCTAATGCCGCCGAATATAAAGAAGTATTCAATACCCGATACACAAATGACGGAGGAACTTCTATTTGGAATGATACAGGCGCTACTACCAATCCCGGAGGAACAGACTGGTGGGACGAAGTAATCAACAAAACTGCTTTAGTGCAAAATTACTCACTCAATATCTCCGGTGGTTCAGACAAACTGGTTTATAACCTGAGTATGGGTTACTACCGTAACAATTCACAATATGACTATGGTTATTGGGACAAAATCAACGCACGCCTTAATACAGAATATACATTTAATAAATATGTAAAAATGGGTTTCGACATTGCCCCACGTGTAGAATCATGGGATGATACCCCCGATCTTTTTTCAGCTGCCATGTCTATGGACCCCACAACTCCTATATTCAAGCCGGAAGATCAATGGGTGGATAACGAATTCAATAACTATCAGCGTTCTTACAACAACCAGGAGTGGAACCCTGCCGGTTCATTGGCTCGCCAAAATTCCCACTCCCGTGAAATGGGTACAATTGTAAATACTTATTTACAGATAAACCCTATTCAAAAACTGACCCTGCGCACGCAGTTCGGCGCTAATGCACACTTCCGCCGTACAGACAAATTCACTCCTGAATTCTATATTGATGCTTTGGAACAATCTACATTAAGTAATGTTTCCCGTGAAATGCAGGAATGGCTTGATTGGAACTGGACTAATACTGCTACTTACATCACGACTTTTGCAGAAAAGCATAATATTAATGTAATGGGTGGCTTTACAGCTGAACGCTTTGCTGAATTCCAATCAAAAGCCTCACGTGACGATGTTCCTAATAATATGGATCAAATGCAGGAAGTAAATGCCGGTACACAAAACCAAAAGTCAGAAGGTAAAACTGCTTACAGCACATTAGTATCTTATTTAGGACGCGTGATGTATAACTATGACAATCGTTACTATCTAACAGCTTCTATTCGTGCAGACGGTTCTTCTCGTTTCCCCAAAGGAAACAAATATGCCATCTTCCCTTCTGTTTCTGCTTCATGGCGTATCATCAGTGAAAGTTTCATGCAAGACCAGAAGATTTTCAGTAACTTGAAATTACGCGGAGGTTGGGGACGTGTAGGTAATCAAAACATAGATAATGATGCTACGCTGACTTTGTTAGGACAATCTGATTATGTATTCGGTACAGCTCCAGGACGTGTTTCAGGTACTATGGTATCAGGCGTTGGCAATAATTTGCTAAAATGGGAAACAGTAGAAGACTGGAACGTAGGTGTGGATATGTCCTTCCTTGACTCCCGTCTAGACATGACCTTTGAGTATTTCCAAAAGAAATCTTCTGATATGCTCTATCAGAAACAAAATATCTTCGCCATCGGATACCCCGACTGGAACAGTACAGTATGGATGAATATAGGTAGTATGAAAGCTAGCGGTTGGGAATTAAGTCTGAACTGGCACGACAAAGTAGCAGACTTCCGATATAATGTGGGATTGAACCTTTCCGCAGTGAAAAATAAAGCTGTTAAATTCTCCGGTGACGGTCCTATCCAAACTGGAGGTTTCAACAGCGACCAAATTATCCGTAATGAAGACGGTGGCTTGATTTCACGCTTCTACGGCTACGTAGCCGATGGTATTTTCCAAAATTGGGATGAAGTTTATGCTCACACCAACGAAAATGGCAAGCTGGTACAATCCAATGCCCAACCCGGTGACATTCGCTTTAAGGATTTGAATCATGACGGAGTGCTAGATGAAAATGATAAAACATGGATCGGTAACCCATATCCCGATTTGATGGTAGGTTTGAACTTGGGTTTCAGCTATAAAAACATCGATTTCACAGCCAACTTCTATGGTACATTCGGTAATGATATTTTCAATAAGACCAAAGGTTTATACTCCGGCGTAAGTGGGCAAAACGTTTGGACAGGTACATTGCAGAAAGCATGGCATGGCGAAGGAACCAGCAACGATATTCCTCGTCTGTCCTACAATGATTTGAATCAGAATTACACACGCGTTTCAAGTTTCTTTGTAGAAGACGGCTCTTATATGCGTTGCAAACTATTACAAGTGGGTTACACACTCCCCAAGAAGTGGTTGAACGGAACCGAATTGCGTCTCTCATTGTCGGCTCAAAATCCTTTCACTATCACCAGCTACTCAGGTATGGATCCTGAACGTCCACAGATTGGTAAAGATGGCAGTGTAATTGAAACCGGTATTGACGGCATCGCTTATCCTAACCCACGTACTTTCTTATTTGGAATTGATTTAAAATTTTAACCCTCAAGGTATAAACCATGAAAAAGATATTAACAATATTAACAATGATTGCCTCGCTGACATTCACTTCTTGTGAGGATTTCCTAACAGAGGAAGTGCGCGGGCAACAAAATTTGGATACTTATTTCCAAAGTGCAGAAGAAGCCGAAGCATTTATTACTGGTTGTTACCAGGCCATTACTTTTGGCGGATGGTGGAATATCAACACAGTATGGTTGCTTTCCGAGATGTGTAGTGATGACGGTTGGATGGGCAATACCAGCCAAAGTCAAAGTGACTATATTTCTTTGGCCCACTATCAAGGTACCGGACAAAGCAATGGTGCCATCTCCAACTTTTGGCAGTATCGATACAAAGGCATTCTACGTTGCAATATCGCAGTGGAACGCATTTCACAAGCTGATTTCTCAGATGAAGAAATGAAGAACCGGCTTGTAGCCGAAGCACGTTTTCTCCGTGGATACTTCTATTTTGAACTTGTGAAGAATTTTGGTGGTGTGCCTCTCATTACAGGCTTCCTGTTGCCCGAAGAAATACAAGGTATTACCCGCGCTTCGGCCGAAGATGTATATAAGTTCATTGAAGATGATTTAAAAGCCGCTGCTGATGTGTTGCCACAACGTAGTCAATATGCTGCTACAGATATGGGACGCGCTACCCGTGGAGCTGCATTAGGCCTATTGGGAAAGGTTTACCTCTACCAAAGCAAATGGCAAGAGGCACATGATGTATTGAAAACAGTCATCGACGAAGGTGAATATAAATTACTCGACAACTTCGGTGATGTATGGGATGTTGACCATAACAATAGCGAAGAAAGTCTGTTTGAAGTACAATATATGTATGATGGAACTTATGCATTGGGTGGTTCTTTGACTGTTATTACCGGTGCCCGTAGTGGTCCCGGCGACGGATGGTCTTGGGGACAGCCAACCGCTAACCTTGAACAAGCCTACATCGATGCAGGAGATACAGAACGTTTACGTTGGACTATTATTAAAACCGGTTGTACAGAAATTGCCGGAGAGAATAACTTCGACAAGTTCGTTGAAAACAACACAAAAATCGCCAATTATAAAGATTATATCGAAAAGTACGGTTGGGATCCCGAATGTTATATTATAGATCCGTCACAACATAAATCAGCACGTATTGTCCGGAAGTATTTTGTACCTATTGAAAAACGTCCGGAAGTATACAATATCGACAAAATTCCATTAGATCATCGTATCTTACGCTATGCAGATGTATTGTTGATGTATGCTGAAGCCTGCAACGAATTGGGCGAAGATGGTACAGCACGTACCTATCTTAATGAGGTACGGAATCGTGTAAAATTACCTGCTGTCACATCCAGTGGAAACGAGCTTCGCAAAGCTATCCGGCTAGAACGTCGTTTGGAACTGGCATGGGAACAAAACAGAATCTATGATATCCGCCGTTGGACAGATGACAATGGCAAGAAAATGATTTGTAACCTGATGGGAGCAAACGGTACATTTGTAAAATACAATACAGATCCCGCTACCCGCGACATTTACGAATGGGAAAATCAAGGTGAGGCAAGTGATAAAGGAATCAGCTTCAACGAAAACCGGGATATGGTATTCCCGATACCTTTATATGAGATTACAATGTCTAATGGTTCTATCACCCAAAATCCGGGCTGGAATTAATCATTTTCCAAAAAGAACAGATTGTTACAGGAATTAAACATTCAATAGGTCTTTATATTCTGTCGCGGATAGTTTGCTAGGATTATCCGCGACTATTTTTTAATCCATCTAAAACAATGAAACTAAAATATATTTTTACTCTTCCACTGTTCTTTTCTACTGTAGCCTGCAGTGACGATTCTCCCCAAACACCGGATACATCGGGGCAACCGGACAGCAGCATAAACGTAGAAAAAACAGTAACCATAGATGCCGGACAATCTTTTCAGACTCTGACAGGATTTGGCGCATCAGATTGTTGGGCACCTGCCTTCGTAGGAAAAAGCTGGATAACGAATCGTGACAAAATCAGTGAACTGCTATTCTCTTCTGAAATACAATCAGGACAACCTAAAGGTATAGGACTCTCCATGTGGCGTGTGAATCTAGGTGGTGGCAGTGCAGAACAAGGTGAAGCAAGTGGAATAGAAGACAAATCACGCAGAGCAGAATCTTATCTGACTGATGACTTAACATTAGACTGGACACGCTGTAAAGGGCAGCGCTACTTCTTGCAGCGCGCCAAAGAGTTTGGTTGTCAGAGTATAGTACTTTTCAGCAATACCCCTCCTGTACAATATACCTCCAACGGAAAAGGATTCTCCAATAGCGGAGGAGTTTCTAATTTGAAGGATGAATGTTATACGGACTTTGCCAGATACATGTCAGATGTAGCAAAATACTATGTAAACGAAGGATATCCAGTGACACATATCTCACCAGTTAACGAACCCCAATATAATTGGGACAGCGGCCAGGAAGGCAGCGGATGGACTAATGATGAAGTAGCCAAACTTATACGTGAATTGGATACCGCCATCACTTCTGCCGGTCTTTCTATTGATATTCTTCCAGGGGAATCTGGAGATTATGAATATCTCTACAAATTTAAGAATGATGCCGCCCATAGTAACGTACTTTCAGCATTTTTCACACCTGGAACTTCCACCTATATAGGCAACCTGACTCATGTAAAGAAACTTATCTGCGGCCACAGCTACTGGACAGATGGCACATGGGATGGTATGCGTAATGTCCGGAAACAACTGGCCCAAGCAGCCCAACAATATGATGTAGAAATATGGCAAAGTGAGTGGAGTATGTTAGGCGACGGATACAGCTCTTCCGAGTTTATAGGCTATGACCAAGCAACCGAAATGGACATTGCACTTTATATGTCAAAAGTAATACACAATGACCTAACTATAGCAGGAGTTTCCTCCTGGAGTTACTGGACCTCAATGGATATCCCCCGCTGGGGACACAAAAACCGCTTCTTACTGATTTCACTGGAACCCTCCGATGGAGTTTATGGGGATATAGAGAAAGAAGGCACTTATAAAGCTACTCCCACACTTTGGGTATTAGGTAACTACAGCCTATTCATCCGACCAGGTTATCGCCGTATCATGCTTAACATGAATGAATCATCCAGTTTCTTCGGGTCAGCATGGATTTCACCGAAAAAAGATAAAATTGTTGCTGTTTATACCAATCTATCAGAAAAAGGAGTCCGGCTAAACGAAATTCATAAAGAATGGGTAAGTGAAATAAGCTCCATCACTACTTATACAACAACAAATAACAAAAATTTGCAAGAGGTACACGTCACGGCAGACCAACAAGTAATTGTGCCTTCGGAAAGTGTTACAACTGTCATTTATAATCTGAAATAATCCCTCAACTTTATGAAATACAAAGCATTATTATTCTCTTTATTTGCAACAGCAAACCTGTTTGCTCAACATCCTGCCATTCACTTTGAAATAGAAACAGACCAACCCTGTCAAACCATGGACTATTTCGGAGCATCAGACTGTTGGAGCATGCAATTTATCGGCTTATGGCCGCAAGAAAAACAAAACCAAGTAGCCGACTGGCTGTTCAGTACGGAAAACCATGAAAACGGACAACCTAAAGGAATCGGTCTGTCTTTATGGCGTTTCAATGTAGGAGCCGGAAGTGCGGAACAAGGAGAAGCCAGCCAGATAGCCTCTCCCTGGATGCGTGCCGAATGTTTCCTTCAGGCAGATGGTAACTATAATTGGAATAAACAACAAGGGCAGCGCAACTTCCTGCGTCTGGCAAAAGAACGGGGTGTAAACAAATTTTTGGCATTTCTTAATTCACCTCCCGTATATTTCACACAAAACGGTCTTGCCACCAACACAGGCCGTGGAGGAACCTTAAACTTAAAGGAAGAGCATTATAAGAATTTTGCCCGTTTTCTTGCCAATGTCATAAAAGGGGTGGAGAAACACGATGGAATCAAGTTCAATTACCTCTGTCCATTCAATGAACCCGATGGGCATTGGAACTGGATTGGCCCCAAACAAGAAGGTACACCGGCTACCAACCGCGAAATAGCCCGTGCCATACGCCTCATCAGTAAAGAGTTCGTAAATAACCAAATTGACACACAGATTCTAGTCAATGAGTCCTCTGACTATCGTTGTATGTTCGATACTCACATGACTAATTGGGAACGGGGGTATCAAATCCAGTCTTTCTTTAATCCGGACAGTACAGCCACCTATCTGGGTGATACTCCCAATGTTCCCCGGCTGATGGTAGGGCATAGTTATTGGACTAATACTCCTCTGAATAATTTACACGATATCCGTTGTCAATTAAAAGATACTTTAGACAAGTATAAGGTGGATTTCTGGCAGACAGAAACCTGTATCATGGGCAATGACGAAGAAATCGGCGGAGGCGGAGGATATGACTTCACCATGAAGACAGCATTATATGTAGCACGGATCATTCATCATGACATTGTATATGCAGGTGCTCGCAGTTGGCAATGGTGGCGATCTATCGGTGGAGATTATAAGGACGGATTAATCCGTGAGTATAGTGATCCGACTTTTCTGAATGGTGAGGTGAAAGACTCCAAATTAATGTGGGCTTTGGGAAACTACAGTAGATTTATACGCCCGGGAGCTGTTCGGAAAGCAATTATAGCCAAAGACAACCAAGGGAAAATCATTCCTGAAGGCGATACAGATGTAACCGGACTAATGTGTTCAGCATACCAAAATACAGACGGAAAGGAGGTTTTCGTTATGATTAATTATGCAGCGGAAGATAAAGAGTTTACTTTCTATCAGCGTAACGGAATTATAAAAAACTGGAAAATCTATCGTACTTCGGATAAAGATGGAGAGAATCTTCTACCGGTGGGAAGCATCAAAAACCATGAAAAAGTTGTGATTCCGGCACGTTCCATTATTACGTTGGTCACTCAATAATACTCCAATATATAAAGAAATAAGGTTGGCTCTTTGTGAAGAGTTCAGCCTTATTCTCTTCTTAAAATACATTTCGGTTCTCAATCCTTCCTTTTTATACTGCTTTCCCTCACCTGCAAACAAGTAGGAATAATGATTTGCCTGATTTTTTTATCTCCCTTAATCTTATCAATCAACATCTGACATGCGGCTTCCCCCATCTTATAAGTCTGATGCGAGACGGCCGAAAGGCGAGGCACTACATAATTGGCATGTTGCTCATCTGTATACCCAATAAGCGCTATATCCTGAGGAATACGAAGATTATGATTTCTAATCACTTCCATAGCGGCAAATGCCAATGTATCATTCATGGCAAGAATTGCATCGGGAGGCTCCGGAAGCGATAATAAAATTTCTGTAGCTATTTTCCCTTCTTCAAAATCAATTTTCCGACACACAACCAAATCTTTCTCAATAGGTATCTTATTTTCCCTTAACGCTTCAAGGTAACCATGTTTTCTCTTTCTTACTATATCCAGATGGTTTGCACCACCGATAAAAGCAATCCGTTTGCTTCCATGATCCAACAAGTGCTGTGTAGCCATCTGAGCAGAATATACTCCATCAGCCACTACCGTAGAAAAACGGTCAGGCATGCAAACACGATCAAATAGAACAAGCGGCATATTCATATCATCCAAACTCAACCAATGGGCATAATCTGTTGTTTCTTGAGATAAACAACCTATAATACCTTCCACATGCATATTGACCAAATTCTCAATATTTCTTTTCTCATGGTCGTATGACTCATGGGAAGTCGTGATGATAACAAAATAGCCGTTTGCTATAGCGGTATCTTCTATACCACTTAAAATAGACGCAAAGAAATGAGTAACAATATCAGGTACAATTACTCCAATGGTACGGGGAGTATTTTTCCGGAGACTCATAGCAAAAGGATTGGGGTGATAATTCATCTCTTTTGCCAATTTTTGAGCTTTAATACAAAGTTCCCGACTGATTTCGGGACTATTTTTCAAGGCACGGGATACTGTAGGTATGGATACACCTAATATCTGTGCCAAATCTTTCAATGAAGTACGTCTCGATTCTGCCATATCAATGCTGTAAACGGTGATTCACCTACAAAGAAAGCATATTCTCACCAATATACATACAAAGAGTGCATTTTTTAGTGATAAGATTAGTGGTAAATACTGCGATATGCACCCACTATTCACCACCAACCACTTATCACTAATAAATCGTTCCGCGCATCCGGTCTTCGAATGCAGCTAAAGCAGCCTTGGCGCCTTCCCCCATTGCTATAACTATCTGTTTATAGGAAACATCCGTTACATCTCCGGCAGCATAGATACCTTTTACAGAGGTCCGGCCATTTTTATCAGTCAGAATTTCACCCATGCGGTTCGTTTCCAGCAATTCTTTAAACAAAGTGCTATTGGCAGTCAAACCTATTTGGACAAAAATACCATCCAAGGCAAAGATCTCTTCTTTTTCGGATGAACGGTCTTTCTTTATAAGCCCCACCACTTTATCACCGTTTCCTAACACCTCTACCGTTTGAGTATTAGTAATAATATCCACATTGGGCAGGCTTTTAGCTTTCTCCTGCAAAACAGTATCCGCTTTCAAAGTATCCATGAATTCGAATACAGTCACTTTGGAACAGACTCCCGCCAAATCAATAGCAGCCTCAACCCCGGAGTTTCCACCACCTATGACTGCTACTTCCTTATTTTTATAAAATGGTCCGTCACAATGAGGACAGAAAGCAACTCCATGACCGATGTATTTTTCTTCACCGGGAACATTCAATTTTCTCCAATTCGCCCCGGTAGCAATGATCAGTACGGGAGCCTTATACGTTTCTCCACCTTTCACAGACAACACTTTCATGCCCTCTGCCACTTCCACTTTCTCTATCCGGCGATTTTCTAAAATATCAATATGATATTCCGCCAAATGTTTTTTCAGATCCTGGGCCAACTGTTTACCGGTAGTCTGATGCACAGATATCAAGTTCTCAATCCCCATCGTTTCATTGACTTGTCCACCAATACGCTCGGCTATTATTGCTACTTTCAACCCTTTACGAGCCGAGTAGATAGCAGCTGTCGCACCGGCAGGACCAGCACCGGCTACCAGTACATCATATTCTTTTGTTTCAACAGCTTCCAATTCCACCGAACCGTAACGGGCTTCCAGCTTCTCCAACAGATCCCCCATACTGCTACGCCCCACATGAATCTGTTCACCATCAGCAAATACAGTAGGAACGGCCTGTACTTTCATCCGTTCTACTTCTTCTTCATTTATAGATCCATCTACTGCCTCATGGCGTATCTGACCATTCAGAAGTACCATCATATTCAAAGCTTGAACCACATCGGGACAATTGGTACAGGTGAGAGACAAATAGGTGGTCAAACTAATCGCCCCCTGTAATGCCTTGATACGTCTGGTAATAAACTCGTCCGGAAAATTCTTTCCTTTGCCGTCAGCATTCAGAACAGCCATCAACAAAGAAGTAAATTCATGACCACCAGGTACGGCACGAAATGTGATTCCCGTATCCTTTCCTTCTTTTAAAAGGATAAACTTCAGCCCTTCACTATCCTGCAACCGACAGGAAAGTTTATCCGAACAGGAAGCCACTTCTTCCAACAAGTCCACCAACTCGGCACGACTTTCGTGCTGAGGGTGGACAAAGATGTCAAAAGTATAGTGCGCTTCCAATTGGGCAAAAAGACCTTTTAACTGATCTTTTATCGCACTATCTAACATGAGTTCTATACTTTAAATTTTACCTACCAAATCAATACTCGGTTTCAAGGTCTCAGCACCTTTCTTCCATTTAGCAGGACAAACCTCACCATCATGAGTGGCTACAAACTGGGCAGCTTCTACCTTACGAAGAAGTTCATCAGCATTACGCCCGATGCTGTTGTCCTGAATTTCAGCTAATTTGATCTTGCCTTCGGGATTCACTACAAAAGTACCACGATAAGCCATACCGTCTTCTTCAATCATCACACCAAATGCACGCGACAAAGCACCTGTAGGATCTGCCAACATCGGATAAGTGATTTTGCGGATACTTTCAGACGCATCATGCCATGCTTTATGAACGAAATGTGAATCGGTGCTTACAGAATATACTTCCACTCCCATTGCTTTGAACTGATTATACTTTTCAGCAATATCTACAAGTTCGGTAGGGCATACAAACGTAAAGTCAGCAGGATAGAAGAAGAAAATAGCCCATTTACCTTCAATATCTTTATTAGTTACGGTTTTAAACTCTCCATTATGGAATGCCTGAACTTTAAATTCAGGAACTTGTGAATTAATAATTGGTTCCATACTCTTTTTATTTTTAAATTAAAACTGATTTTTAAATTGTAATTATTACATTTGCAAAGGTAGCCGACTTCAGCACCTTCCACAATACCTAATTATTAGGATTATATAGAACAAGATTCATCATAAATAGGTATTGGACAAACGATTTTTTAAGTGAATTTTGCATGTAATTAAAAGGATGCTAAATGTTTTAACAACAATAGTTTCCACCAGGGAACTTAATCGGTAAACACAGTACGTTAGAACTGCGCTATGGCGACAAAACCATCATTGCTCCGGCACTGATTGCTTTCCGGTGATATTCTTAAAAAAAATATAAAAGCCTCCTGACTCCTGTCTGTCCTTTAAAGGTTTTATGTACTTTTGTACCGCTTAAAACAAAAAACAATCAACAAAAATGGACGATTCAATACCACGAACGTGCAATAGTATTAACTGATCCGACAGGGCAATCACTACTCTGAATGCCTCTGAACGGATATAAACGAACGAAAGGAGGCAATAAGATGAGAAAATATCTTTATTGTGAGAATGGCTTTGTAGAAAAGTCACAATGGATGCCAAACTGCTGGGTGAATGTAGAATGCCCCGACCAAAGTGATTTTGAGTTTCTGACTAAAGAATTAAAAGTTCCCGAAACTTTTTTAGAGGACATCGCCGATATGGATGAACGTCCGAGAACGGATACGGAAGACAACTGGCTACTGACCATTATCCGAATCCCCCTGCAACAACAGGGAAGCATCCCTTATATCACTATCCCCATCGGTATCATTACAAATAATGAAATCATTGTTACCGTGTGTTATCACTCCACTGAAATGATTCCTGATTTTATTGACCACACCCGACGTAAAGGAATCATTGTGCCTAATAAATTTGAATTGATTTTACGGTTAATTTACTCATCTGCCGTATGGTTCTTGAAATATCTGAAACAAATAAACAATGATGTAGCTGCCGCAGAAAAAGAATTGGAAAGGAGCATACGTAATGAGGACCTGCTCAGATTGATGAAACTACAAAAAACATTGGTTTATTTCAATACGTCCATTCGTGGAAATGAGGTGATGGTAGGTAAATTGCAAAGTATCTTCCAGGAAAAAGATTATCAAAACCGCGATTTGGTAGAAGATGTAGTCATTGAATTAAAACAAGCATATAACACGGTTAATATCTACAGTGATATCTTAACCGGAACCATGGACGCATTTGCTTCCATCATATCCAACAATGTGAACACCATCATGAAACGCATGACCAGTATTTCCATCATTCTGATGGTACCCACATTAATAGCTAGTTTCTATGGAATGAATGTAGATGTACATGTAGATGCATTACCACATGCTTTTAGTTTTATTATTTTGGCGTCCATCACATTATCTGCGTTGGCTTTTGTTATTTTCAGAAAGATAAAGTGGTTCTAAAAAATCCTGTAACAATATCATATGACCTGTCATTCACGACAACAGGTCATATGATAAAATTCTTTTCGCCCCCTAATCTTATAACAAAGATATTCAACTTACTCTTACTTTCTTTCTCCAAATACGTTTTATCCATAAATAGTATCCTGTCAATGGCAAGGTGGCTCCTATCAAAGCTGCTATAAACGTCAGTAAACGGGTAAGCATACCGCCCCAACTACCAACATGTACAGAATAGATCCATCCGCGAATCTTTCCAACCTTCTCAGCATCTTTATATAAAACTACCTCATTAATCTTACCTGTATGAGGATTGAATTTATAACGGTCGGAAGCACGTTGATTACCGAAGGTATTGAAAGAAACATTTGCTGCCCCATCTGATAAGGTTATCTGTTTGTAGCCGGGATTATTCAGGGCTAATTGGTCATAAACTTGTTGCCAACAAACATAGGACGAAGAATGAGAAACATTCTTTCCGGATTGGTCGCCGCCTTTCCCCCCACGCCGGGTCACCCCACCATGAGCACCTCCCTGCTGTACTTCCACGCCAAACACTTTATAGAAACCTGTCCGATACCATCCAAAAGACCATGTTAGCCCGGTAAGGGCCATAGCCAACAAAAAAAACAGCGCATACATACCACCTGCAACATGCAGGTCATACCAAAATCTTCTAAAGCCCCTGCCGACAGATATTCTTAAACTATTTTTCAAGGCTTTTCGTGTACGAGGCCACCAGATAACGATACCCGATATCAAAACCACGACAAACAACAGGGTGCTGACACCTACAATCATTTTTCCCCAGAAGGCTCCGCCATCCGCTTTCATACTGTCCAACAGCCAGCGATGCAGCCTGAACATAGTCACAAAAAATGCAGAACGTTCATATTTACCTTTAATCTCACCAGTATATTGATCCACATACACGGAAGCACGACGAGGCTTGGACAAATTCACCTGCCAAGCACGTTCCGGGTCAGAGAAAACACTGATTCCTGTGACAGACACACTGTCGGGTAACATGAGTTCTACCTCTTCCAATAATCGATCAACAGGAAGTGAAACTGCCTCTACCTTTTTTACATAATAAAGTTCATGCCTGACCAGTTCCATCACTTCATTTTCAAAAACCAACATGGCTCCCGAGAAGCAAATCAAGGAAATGATTAACCCGAAAGGAACAGAAAGCCAAAGATGTATTTGGCGAAATATTTTCTTCATAAAATCTTCGATACGATTCATAAAAAGAGTCTGCATAAGCACATACTGCCCGCAGACTCCCATTATATTATTACAATACTCAGTTCTGAGGTTGCAGTTTACCGACGCCACTGATTTGTGTCGCTTCTATAGAAACACCCTTTGTCGCTACCGCACCAACCGGATCTATTTTATAAATAGACGGATATCCTTCTGTTGTAGTTACAGCCATATAGGCATATCCATTCTCCACATACGGAGTATTGCCAAAGCCGGAGATCAAATCGGCAGAAGGCAAACCAGTTACATAAGTCAGTTTTCCGGTTTCTCCTTGATATATCGCTAACTGATTAGCTGTGAAACCAGTTTCAGTCAAGGAACGATCATACATCAACAACAAGAAATAATCTCCCGTAATATGCCAACAACGAATGAAAGATTTACCTCCGGTCTGCGCTTCGATACTATAATAATAATCAGGATCAAACTCTTCCGTTCCAGCCTTTATACGTACTACTCCGGCATCCAAGGTAGTCTGTTGCCGTTTATCAGCCATTGTTTTGGCATAACTAGGAGAAAATACATAAATATCACCATTATCTGCCGCCCAAATCGTTTGATAATACTGTGATTTAAAACGCCCGCAAGCATAACTGATCTTATCTGTTTCTATGATTTTTTTATTTGTCAGCGTTTCATCATCAAAAATAGCCACCCAGCATTTATTGGGATATTGCGTCCATTGCAATTCACCTTTTTTATAACTGCTGCTGTTGGAACCACCATCTTCTGTCTTTACCAAATCCTCATTGCCGGGAAGTATCCACTTTCCCCCGTCAGTAGCCGAACCATATTGACTTAACCCCATTGGAATAGCAGCGCTATACAGTTTATTATTTCGTTCCAATATGCCGGCCAATGTTACATATTCTCCATTTCCCAAGAAGTTTTCGGACATATAAGCCTTATTTTGAGTATCATTCGTTGTAAATGTTTCAGCAGATACGTCCAAATAAGAAAGCAAAAACATCTTTGGTAAATATCCATTCTCATCAGCATACGCTGTGGGTCCGTCACCGGTAGACGAGGTCATGATATATTTATCATAAATACCGTAAGTAGTAAATCTCTTTACGGCAAACTCCCCCGAACGAGCCTTTACTTCATTATTTGAATCCATGATATAAGAACGGGTCGTACCTGCATTCCCTTGATTATAAGTCAGCGCATAAAGATATTGATTCTTGTAAAACACCCATTGAGTTGCACCATCATTCACAAGACCATTATTCACTGTAGAAACAGTACCTTTATCCAACGTTTCAGAAGTAAGCAGCACATTCGTTGTATTTCCAGACGCTGTGACCGACGATGCAATAACATACTCACCTTTAGCCTCGGTACCCGAACCGTAATCCGGCTCATTATCCGTACATGCACTCAACGCCATTCCTACTATAGCAATAGCAGCAAATCCGTTCAAAAAGAAATCTTTCTTCATTTTATTCTTCTATTTAATTTTAAATCCAATTAATTATAAACTCCTTTTTCCAATTCTTTAATTACCGAAACAAACACGCAGTTTACCATAAAAAGCCCTACCGGCCTTCTGAAGACTAAAATTATCATATAACTTCTCATCTGTGAAGTTACGACATTCCAATGATACGTTATATCGTCCTTTTTGCAAACTATAAGAAAAGGATATATTGTGTGAGAATTGATCAGGTACCACATAGTCCCCTTTATTTGAGCCTATTCGGGAAGAATAATAAGTAAAGCTATGCAGATATTGATTATCATAAGACACGGTCAACATATTGCCTTTCCTTCCTAAATCCCGCCAATAAAAAGTAACATCCGAATCAGCAAACATATAGGGCAGATTCGGCATCCGTTCTTTATAAGCCAGATTTTCCGCACTGCTGGAAATAGATGTTTTCATATTGTCCCGTACATCCATTTTGGTAAAATTACCTCCTATACTCACCCAATTACCAAAACCGTAACGAGCAGAAACAGTATATCCTTTCGTCAATACTTTACCGTAATTAATATATTTCGCGGCATATTTACCACCACTCAAATCCGCAATATTACGCTGAATATAATCTTTTGTATTCCGATAAATCACTCCACCTTCCATATATACAGAATGCCTGCCAAATGTTCTGTTATAGCTCAAATTAAAATTCAAATTATCACTACTCTCCGGTTTTATACTGATATCTCCCATTTCCAAATCCTCATCTCCAAACATTTCTTCAATAGTAGGCAGACGATATGCTTTTTCGTATGACAATTTCGCCTGCAAACCGGGTAGAATGAAATAAGTTCCCGCAGCTCCATATCCTATGGAATTCATGTTTCGGGTAGTACGGACATAATCATCTTGATTCGTAGTCGTAGCCATAGGACCTGCCACATACAAACTATAATATTTTCCAAATACTGAGAGATTCCAATTATCAGACGGCATCAACCGATAGGACAATCCGGAGATATTCTTATGGGTTTCTTTAGCTATGGCATCCTCCGATTCCATCTTAGCCAACAAAGAAGTGTTAGAACGGCGGAAAGTATTCAACACATGATTAAAGGTCAGCATATGTATTTTCGCCAAACGGTAATTAACGGTTAATGTTCCATTCCAATTGTTATTATCCGCCCGTGAATATTGATTGGATTGTTCACCGGGTGAGTTCATTAATTTTCTATCACCCAACCAATTGTACTTATAGGAAGCTGTATCTATATTTGTCGTTGCATTTTTATTATAATTGGCAGTCAATGCCACATCCAGACCTTTGATGAATAAGCCACGCTTACTATATTCCAATGACGGCATCAACGAATGTCCTTTACGATGCTTTTCCCCATAGACTATTTCCTGACGTACTCCGGTCTGTATCTCCTTATACATGTGTGAATAAGTAAAACCCAACATCAATCTGTCTGCCCATTTCTTATCCACAATACCCATCTTACCTATAACCGCCTCATTATGATAGGTATCATTAAAGCGCTTCACACGTACCCTTTTATCTTTATCAATTCTTCCGGTTTCAAAGTCCTCTACCGGTGCGTCCACCTGATAATCATTATCCGAATAGTTTTGGAAAGCATTTATTTCATAAGTAAAGCCATTTTTGAAAGTTTGTCCGAAATTCACATACGATTTATGCGTATTGAACGACCCGTATGAATAGGAGCCATCCAAAAACCAATTACGTTTCTTCTTATTGGTTACAATATTGATAACACCACCTATAGCATCCGTGCCAAATCCTACAGGAACCACCCCTTTATACACTTCAATCCTATCTGCAAAATTCACAGGAATATTATTCAAGCCAAAAGAGCTCCCTACTCCCTCCTGAGGTACACCGTCAATAAATATCTTCACATGTTTGCCACTGAAACCATCCAACATCAATTGCATATCCGAACCTACCCCCCCGACTCACGAAGTTTCATTCCCGGAGCTTTAGCCAAAGCATCACTCAGATTCTTGGTAGAATTCTGGAATTCTTTTGTATCTACAGCTATCGCATTGAATGCGGAACGTTTCACACGGGAAACCCCGTTAGACACCACTACCACTTCACCCAACTCAGTCACTGACGGGGCAATCATTACATTCATCTTAATCCTTTCTCCATGAACCAAAGTAACGGGCTTTTCTATAGTCTTATATCCTATAGCCGAAACAACCAGCGTGTATTTCCCTGCCGGTGCATGAAGATGATAGATACCTTCTTCATTCGTTGTACAGCCATAAGTTGTACCCTTCAAATATACGGTCGCAAAATCTACGACTTCCTGTTTTTCTTTGGATATCACTTTACCGGATACCATTGTCTTAGGTTGTGCAAAGATAGATATCGCTCCGATTATAAAAAAAAGAGAGCCTAAACTGATCCTTTGTAACTGTCTTTTTACCATGAATACCTATAATTCTAAATTCTTAATTTTTGAGAATGCAAAGGTCCGTAAAAAGAAAAGGGGAAACAATCACCTGATATAGGTAATCTTTTCCCCCATTTTACGGAATATATATACTATGCAATAACTTTTTATAGGTATTTATGCCACAAAATAGTCCTTTTAAATTTGGCATAATGCCATGAATCCACTACATTTGTTCTATATCACAAATATTAGAATTATGCAAGATATAACAAACGGACGTTGCGGTTGGTGCGGAACAGACGAATTGTATGTGAAATACCATGACCAAGAGTGGGGAAAGTTAGTTACCGATGACAAGACGCTGTTTGAGTTTCTTGTATTGGAAAGTGCCCAAGCAGGACTAAGCTGGATAACGATTCTTAAAAAAAGAGAGGGGTATCGTAAAGCTTTCTATAATTTTGATGCCGAGCTGGTAGCACAAATGACCGATGAAGACGTTGAGCGGCTAATGCAATTTGAAGGAATTGTAAAAAACCGTCTGAAAATCAAATCGACAATCACGAATGCGAAACTATTCCTTGCCGTACAAAAGGAATTCGGCAGTTTTTATAATTATACCCTGTCATTCTTTCCCGACAAAAAGCCGATTATCAACACATTCCGGTCATTGAGCGAGATTCCGGTATCCTCCCCCGAATCCGATGCCATGAGTAAAGATATGAAAAAACGAGGTTTCAAGTTCTTCGGAACTACAATTTGCTACGCCCATTTGCAAGCTTCAGGTTTTATCAACGATCATCTGACAGACTGTATTTGCCGGAAAGTTCCACAATAGAGTTTTTAAAATCTGCTGCCACTGCTACCACCTTTTATCGGAAACGCTGATGGATAAAGAGATTTAGGGGTGGTGGCAGCACCTTGTTTTATGTGTTGAAAAAGGATGTTGCCATCACTTTCTCATACTTCTCCATCTAAAACTTACAACTGATCCCAAGTTTTCAAACTGACCCGAAAATCCGCTGACCCTGAAATTCTTCATGTTCAGACTGGCTAGGCTATACGCTTAAAAGAAAGCTTACCAACCAGGAAAATCCGGCTCAGCGGAAATTTCTGGTTGTTAAGTTTTAAAATTAGCTACCTTTGCTTACCTTTGTTTTATGAAACCCGAACGACTCCTTCGTGCCATCCTTCCGGATGTGCTTATAGACAACTTTGATATTGTCAATTTCAACAAGAGTGCTGACCGTTTTGATATTTATCTTGATGAAAAAAAAGTTCAGCTAAAAGAAGATAAGACCAACCCGGATATCATATCCTATGGTTTTGGTGAGTACCGTACAATCCAAGACTATCCTATTCGTGGTCGCGCCACTTATCTCC
>CDYN01018835.1_pt1 | contig 35515 bp, 35 predicted proteins | sample 554911 | NCBI WGS metagenome assembly CDYN01 (sample SAMEA3182083, study PRJEB8094) | gut metagenome | biome: human; feature: gut; material: Stool; isolation source: human stools | place: Canada | collected 2012-12-04
ATCATCGGTTACGGCTCCCAGGGCCACGCTCACGCTCAGAATCTTCATGATTCCGGCGTTGACGTGGTTGTCGGTGTTCGCAAAGACGGCGCCTCCTGGAAGAAAGCCGAAGCTGCCGGTCTGAAGGTAGCCACGATCGAAGATGCGACTAAAGACGCAGATGTTGTGATGATCCTTCTTCCCGACGAAAAGATCGCCGAAGTCTACAAAAAACAAATCGAACCGAACCTGAAAGAAGGTGCTGCTTTGGCTTTTGCCCACGGCTTCAACATTCATTACGGTCAGGTCACTCCGAGAGCCGACCTTGACGTTTGGATGGTTGCGCCGAAAGCTCCGGGTCACACCGTTCGCCGCACTTATACCGAAGGTTCGGGTGTTCCTCAGCTGATCGCTGTTTACCAGGACAAATCCGGCAAAGCCCGTGAAGTCGCCATGTCTTACGCTGCTGCCAACGGCGCAGGCAAAGCCGGCATCATTGAAACCACCTTCAAAGAAGAAACCGAAACCGACTTGTTCGGCGAACAGTGCGTCCTGTGCGGAGGTATCGCCGAACTGATCAAGATGGGCTTCGAGACTCTGGTCGAAGCCGGTTATGCTCCTGAAATGGCTTACTTCGAATGCTGCCATGAAATGAAGCTGATCGTCGACTTGATCTACGAAGGCGGCTTGGCAGACATGAACTACTCCATCTCCAACAACGCTGAGTTCGGCGGCTACGTCACCGGTCCGAAGGTTGTTTCCGATCAGGCTCGCGCTGCCATGAGAAAGGCGCTGAGCGACATTCAGGACGGCTCTTACGCTAAGAACTTCCTCCTTGAAAACCAGGTCGGCGCTCCGATGCTGCGCTCCATCCGCGCTCAGACGGCTGCTCATCCGATTGAAGTCGTCGGCGCTCGCCTGCGTTCCATGATGCCGTTCATCTCTGCTCACCGTCATATCGACCGCAGCAAGAACTAATCATTTGAACCGTTGAAAAAATGAGAAGGGGCGCCGATCAGCGCCCCTTTGATTATCTGAAAAAGATAAATTATTCGAGATTCTGGATTTGCTCACGCATAGATTCGATCACGAGTTTCAGATTGACGGAGGTGTCCGTCATCGAAATGGATACAGCTTTGCTGCCGAGCGTGTTGGCTTCACGGTTGAGTTCCTGCATCAGGAAGTCCAACTTACGGCCGACGGGGCCTCCCCGGTCGAGTGTTCTTCTCACTTCTTTAACGTGAGTGCAAAGTCTTTCCATTTCCTCGTTGACGTCAAGTTTGATACCGTAGAGCGTGATTTCCTGACGGATGCGCTCATTGACTTCTTCTTTGGTGATCTGAGCACCGTCTGCCAACGTGGTGCCTAAGGCTTCTTCAAGTCTTTCCGTGAGTTTGTCCTTTTGTGCCTGAAGAATTTCAGGAATCTTCGGACGAAGCGTATTAACGAGATCTTCAATCTGCGTGCAGTATTTGAGCAGAACTTGGGCGAGGGCGGCGCCTTCACGCTGACGACTTTCGTTAAAGACTTCGAGACATTGTTCAAAGCCTGTTAAAACCTGCTTTGCAAAGACCTCAGGGTCAGGAACCGGAGCGGCAACGATGCCGGGATAATTTAGGATGTCGGCAACACGGAGCGCCGTGGCGGAAGGATCAGTCTTTAAGACTTGTGTCTGAAGAGCCATAAGTTTATTGAGGGCTTCTTCATTTAAAGCCGTATCTGCAGATAGGCCGGAATCCACCAGATTTAAACGGCACTCCATCTTGCCTCGAGCAATTTTGCCGGAGATGATTTCTCTGAATTTCGGTTCGAGGAAACGAATTTCTTCGGAAGCGCGGAAACTCAAATCTAAAAAACGAGAGTTGACACTTCTTATATCGATGCTCAGTAAGCCCATATCTGTTTGGACTTTTGCATTCGCGTAACCTGTCATACTCGAAATATTACTCATTGATAACTCCTTTACTGCCGCGCTTCATCGAACTGGAATGCACGGTCTTTCTGCCGCTGTATTTTACCTTCCTTCAAGTCGACTCTAACTTTTATAAGGTTCGTATCGGGTGAAAATCGCGGTTTGAGATTTTGCCTTCATTAGAATTGACAGAAATTATTGAAGGAGATTGGAATGCCAGAAGAGACATGGAGCCGCCCGAGCGGCCGCAAAGCAGACGAACTGCGCCCGATAAAGATCACACGTCACTACACAAAATACGCCGAAGGCTCTGTTTTAATTGAAGTCGGAGGTACCAAGGTCATTTGCACCGCTTCGGTTGAAGAAAAGGTCCCGGGCTGGCTCAAAGATCAGGGAAAAGGCTGGGTGACTGCGGAGTACGGAATGCTGCCTCGCGCTACCGGCACTCGCACGGACCGAGAAGCCGCCAAAGGAAAGCAAAGCGGCCGCACACAGGAAATCCAGCGCTTGATTGGCAGATCTTTACGCGCCGTTGTCGATATGGAAGCACTCGGCGAAAGAATGATCAAAATTGATTGCGATGTGATTCAGGCCGACGGGGGTACAAGATGCGCTTCTATTACCGGTGCATATGTGGCACTCGCTGATGCCGTCAATTGGCTCATCAAAAACGGCTCCTTGGAAAAATCTCCGCTCAAAGGACAAGTCGCTGCACTTTCAGTCGGTATTTATGAAGGTGTTCCGGTTGCCGATTTCGACTACGACGAAGATCATTTAAGTGATACGGATATGAATGTCGTGATGACAGACGCCGGCAAATTTGTTGAACTGCAGGGAACCGCCGAAGGAGAACCCTTTAGTCGGAAAGACCTAGATGCCTTGCTCAAGCTGGCTGAAGACGGATTGAAACAGCTGTTTGCTGCTCAGAGAGCAGCCCTCGCCGAGGAGTAAAAGACATGTCAAAAAAAATTGTTCTCGCCAGCAATAACAAAAAGAAAATGAAAGAGATGCAGGAGCTTCTCGCTCCGATGGGCGCCGAAGTGATTTCGCAAGGTTCTTTGGGAATTCCATCCGCCGAAGAACCTTTCGGTACCTTTGTGGAAAATGCGCTGACGAAAGCCAGATGGGCGGCGAAGCATTCCGGTCTTCCGGCCATTGCCGATGACTCGGGAATTTGTGCGGATGCCTTAAAGGGCGCACCCGGCGTTCTGAGCGCACGCTTTGCCGGTGAACCAAGCTCGGATGCCGCAAACAACGCAAAGCTGATTAAAGAACTTGTAGACAAAGACAATCGTAACGCGCATTACACCTGCGTTATTGTCGCCGTCCGTGATGAAAACGATCCTGAGCCGCTGATTGCGATTGATTTTTGGAACGGTACGATCGGATACGAACCGAAAGGCGAGGGCGGCTTCGGATACGATCCTTTCTTTATCGTGACGCCGGATGGAAAGACCGCTGCTCAGATGACGGCAGAAGAAAAGAATGCTGTCAGCCATCGCGGCAAAGCCATGAGAAAAATGCGCAGTTTATTAACCGAACGTTGGAATTGGTAAATTGAAAGAACTCCCGCTTTCTTTATATATTCACTGGCCGTGGTGCCTTAAAAAATGTCCTTACTGCGACTTTAATTCTCACGGCTTGAGGGGGCCGGCACCGGAAGCGCTCTATGAGGCCGCTATTATTGAAGGGCTCAAAGAGCAGGGCGCCCGTGTTCAGAGAAGAAAGCTGAAGAGCATATTTTTTGGAGGAGGAACACCTTCTCTGATGGCGCCGGATACCATCGGCAGAATCATTGAAGCGGCCGACCGCAGTATTCCGTTCCACGAAAACATCGAAATTACGCTGGAAGCCAATCCCGGCACTTTTGAAGAGCAGAAATTCAAAGACTTCAGAAAAGCCGGAGCCACCCGGCTTTCGATCGGAATTCAAAGTTTTGATGACTCTAAATTGAAGGCTTTAGGCCGGGTTCATAATTCACAGGAAGCCAAGCGGGCCGCTGAAAGCGCCGGAAAGATCTTTGAGAACTTCAACCTGGATTTAATGTTCGGGCTTCCCGGCCAAACTATTCAGGAACTGGACGAAGAGCTGGAAACGGCATTTTCTTTCGGATCGACGCATTTGTCTTGTTATCAGCTGACGCTGGAGCCGAATACTTACTTTGCCAAATTCCCGCCAAAAGGGATGCCTGACGACGACGTACTCTCAGACATGTCGGATTTGGTCAGGGATAAAACCGCGGCCCGAGGCTTTGATCACTATGAAGTGTCTGCTTATGCTAAGGAAGGTTTACGCTGTCGGCACAATCTGAACTATTGGGAATTCGGAGATTATTTGGCAGTGGGCCCGGGCGCTCATGGAAAACTGACGCTGCAAAGCATTCCCGAACGGTTTTATAACTACCGTGACCCGGCTCGCTGGCTCCTCTCTTTTAAAGAACACAAAACACAAATCGCAGAACGAAAACCGATCTCTCCGGAAGATTTGCCGTTTGAATTTATGCTCAATGCACTTCGCTTGAGGGAAGGCGTCCCCTTTGAGTTTTATACCGAGAGGACCGGTCTTGATTTCGATGTTATTGAACCGATTTGGACGGAACTCCGAGAGAAAGGCCTTGTCTGCGACCACCTCAAGAGGATTAAAACAACGGAGAAAGGCTGGCTCTTTTTAAATGAAGTGCTTGAGGCTTTTCTTTAGCCGAATTCCGACATTCAAATATCAAATCATGCGGCCGATTTCGGCCGCTAATTCTTTCTTTCTGAAGAAATGCACCACTTCCAGCAGTGTTCTAACTCTGTTCAAAAATTAATAAAAAAATTCCCCAAAATGTTCCAATTTGCACTAAAAAGGTGCATCATTACAAAAGTTTTTACGACTGCTTACTGAGGTTCTTTGAGAATGCATGATTTCGTGCATGTCAAAAATTGGCACGAAATTTGCATAAGCTTTGTTGAACATATTTTTTGATTGCCACGTCCAAATTTACTAAGGAGATATCCATGGCTAAGACCAGCGCTGAAATCATGCAGATGCTTGTGGACAACAACGTCAAATTTGTTGATTTGCGCTTTACTGATTTCAAAGGCAAAGAACAGCACGTTTCCGTACCGGTTTCTGCTTTTGATGAAGACAAGTTTGAAGAAGGTCACGCTTTCGATGGTTCTTCCATCGCCGGATGGAAGGGCATTGAGGCCAGCGACATGCTGCTGATGCCGGATCCGGACAGTGCCCGTATGGACCCGTTCGCCGACGAAGATATTCCGACAATGATTCTGACCTGTAACGTCGTTGAGCCTTCTACCGGAAAGGGATACGATCGTGACCCCCGCAGCGTTGCCAATCGTGCAGAAGCTTACTTAAAGAGCACCGGCATCGGCGATACCGCTTACTTCGGACCCGAGCCGGAATTTTTCATTTTTAACGGTGTCAGCTGGGGCACCACAATGAATCACAGCTTCTTCAAGATTGAAAGTGAAGAAGGCTATTGGAGCAACGGAAAGGATATGAACGGCGCCAACGGCGGCCATCGTCCTACCGTTAAGGGCGGTTATTTCCCGGTTCCTCCGGTCGACTCTCTCTACAATATCCGCTCCCAAATGTGCGAACTTCTTGAAGAACAAGGCGTTCCGGTTGAAGTTCATCATCATGAAGTCGGCGGCTGCGGCCAGTGCGAAATCGGCACACTGTTCAGCACTCTGACCAAACGCGCTGACTGGACTCAGATTCTTAAATATACGGTATGGAATGTTGCAGCGGCCTACGGTATGACTGCAACCTTTATGCCGAAACCCGTCGTCGGCGACAACGGCTCCGGTATGCATGTTCACCAGTCAATCTGGAAGGACGGCAAGAACCTTTTCGCAGGCAACGGCTATGCAGGCCTTTCCGATCTGGCCCTCTACTACATCGGCGGCATTATTAAACATGCTCGTGCATTGAACGCGATCACAAACCCGACAACCAACAGCTATCGTCGTCTGGTCCCGGGCTTTGAAGCTCCTGTCAAACTCGCTTACTCGGCTCGCAATCGTTCCGCTTCTCTGCGTATTCCGTTTGTTTCCAGCGAAAAGGCCCGTCGCGTTGAAGTTCGCTTCCCCGATCCGATGGCTAACTCCTATCTGGCATTCTCCGCCATGCTGATGGCCGGTTTGGACGGTATCCAGAACAAGCTGCATCCGGGTGAAGCTGCAGACAAGAACCTCTATGATCTGCCGCCGGAAGAAAACGCAAAGATTCCGACCGTTTGCTCTTCTTTGGAACAGGCCCTGGATGCTTTGGCGGCCGACCATGAATTCCTGACAGCCGGCGGCGTCTTCAGCGAAGATCTGATCACTTCTTATATCGAACTCAAGCATGAAGAAGTCGTACGTACTCAGATGGCCGTCACACCTGAAGAGTACGACATGTACTATTCGAGCTAGTAGCGTAATTTAAGTCTGTCTGCGCAAAGACAGCTGGATGACCGAGCGGAGGAAATCGTGAGTTTTGATGCCAAGCGTTTAGAAAGTTTCGATCTCCTCAGGCTCGGTCTTTTTGTATGTAACAAAGAAGGCGATATTCTTTATGCCAATACGGCAGCCCAATTCCTTTCCGGGCAGTCATTGAAGCATTTAAAAGAACGAAAACTGCAGTTTTACCTGAATTCGTCGGATGAATGGCTCGCAAATTATCGTGCGCATCCTGAGCCTTCCTTTCTGGTTCCGAATGAGTTAGACCATTTTCTGCGTCCTCCGGCAGAACCGATTCCGGTTCTGGTCACCATTCATCCTTTCCCGGATGACGAAAATATTCTCTTGGCTGAGATTGTGCCGGCAGATAAGACCCTTCAAATGACGCGAGAGCGTCATATGAATGAGCTGTCCGAAAATACTCGGCGCCTGCTGCGAAATCTCGCCCATGAAATTAAGAATCCTCTCGGAGGGATTCGAGGCGCTGCGCAGCTCCTGGAGGGAGAACTTCACGATCCGGAAAATAAAGAATTTACCGAGGTCATTATCAGTGAAGCAGACCGTCTTCAGCATCTTGTCGATAAGATCCTAGCGCCTTACCGTCAGCTTTACCATCCAGTGCCAACTAATGTTCACGAGATCCTGGAACGTGTTCGCCTCCTGGTGCAGTCGGAATTTCCGGAAGGGCTGAAGGTCGTTCGCGACTACGACATCAGTGCGCCTGAAATGATGGCTGACAGAGGTCAGCTGACGCAAATTTCCTTGAACTTAATGCGCAACGCCGCCGAAGCATTATCCGAGCAAATAGCACAGGGCACGGCATGTATCACGCTTAAAACCCGTGTTGTCCATCATGTTCAAGTCGGTCAAAGTTTTTGCCGCACGGCATTAAATATCCATGTGATCGATAACGGAGAAGGCATACCCAAAGACTTAGCCGACAGTATTCTTTATCCTCTGGTCAGCGGAAAGGAACAGGGGAGCGGACTCGGACTCTCCCTGGTTCAGACTTTTGTCGAGCAGCATGGCGGCAGTATTTCGGTCAGCAGTGAAGCCGGCCGTACCGATTTCAGCATATTGTTTCCCTTATCGTTATGAAAAATGTTTGGATCGTGGACGATGATCGTTCCATCAGATGGGTATTAGAAAAAGCACTTCAAAAGGCAGATATCCCCTGCAAAACTTTTAGTGAAGCAGAGTCCGTGCTGCAGGCGATCAAGAAAGAGCAGCCTGCTTTGATTTTGAGCGACATCCATATGCCGGGCAAAAGCGGCTTGGAAATGCTCTCAGAAATTAAGAAGTCCTATCCGAAGCTTCCGATCATCATCATGACGGCCTATTCGGACTTGGACAGTGCCGTAGCCAGTTTTCAAGGCGGAGCGTTTGAATATCTTCCCAAACCTTTCGACATCGATAAAGCCATCGAACTCGTTCGGCGAGCAACCGAAGAGAACGAGGAAGAAGAGCAGACTCCGTCAGAAGAAACCGCTTCTGAAATTATCGGTAAGGCGCCGGCCATGCAGGAAGTCTTCCGCGCCATCGGACGTTTGTCTCAAAGCAAGGCAACCGTTCTGTTAACAGGAGAGTCCGGCGCCGGCAAAGAAGTGGTGGCGAGAGCGCTTCACAAACACAGTCCCCGCGCCAATGCTCCTTTTGTCGCAATCAATATGGCGGCAATTCCGAAAGACTTAATGGAAACAGAGCTCTTCGGACATGAAAAGGGCGCCTTCACCGGTGCCAGTGCGATCCGTCACGGACGTTTCGAACAGGCAGAAGGCGGCACGCTCTTTCTGGACGAAATCGGTGATATGCCTGCTGAACTTCAGACCAGGCTCCTGAGAGTTTTGTCCGACGGTTATTACTATCGCGTCGGGGGCCATCAGTCTCTCAAAGCCAATGTCAGAATCATTGCGGCAACGCACCAAAATCTGGAAGCGATGGTTCGGGAAAATCGTTTCCGCGAAGACTTGTACCATCGTCTCAATGTCATTCGCCTGCGCCTGCCTCCTTTAAGGGAAAGGCCGGAAGATATTCCGCTTTTGGTCAATCATTTTCTGCAGAAGTCGGCAGAGAATCTCGGCGTTGAGCCCAAGATCATGTCTGAGGAAGCGATGGAATTTTTAAAACGTTTCCCGTTTCCCGGCAATGTTCGTCAATTAGAAAATCTCTGCAATTGGCTTGTCGTGATGGCGCCTTCCCAGCACATCCGAGTGACGGATCTTCCTGAGGAGATCAGCCGCGGCGAAGCGGAAAAGATTCATAAAAACAGCGAGGTTTCAAGCGAGGAGACTCTCGGCGGAAGCTGGGAGGAACTGCTCAAAGCTGAAGTCAAAGAGATGCTCAAAAGTCAGTCTCCCGATCTCATGAAGCAGCTATCGGATACTTTTGAAAGTATCGTAATCGGGACGGCGCTTGAGTATACGCACGGAAGGCGAGTCGATGCTGCGACAAGACTCGGCATCGGCCGAAATACAATTACACGCAAAATCGCCGAGCTCAAACTTGAAAGCGAAGACTAACGGCCTTGATAATATGGGCGGTTATGAAGATCGCTGATATTGAACAACAACTTATCCAAGCCGGCTGCAAAAGCGTTCACATCGATCGCTTTTGGCGCAATTGGTATTCCGGCAAACCTCTGAACCGAAGCAAGGTACGCCTGCCTGCGGCGGCAGAGGCACTGTTGCCTCAATTAGAGGAATTCTTAACTCATCAATTGATGGCTCAGGAAAAAGCCGAATCCGAGACCGGCACGCGCTGGGTTCTCAAAGCCTCCGACGGCCAGCTGATTGAATGCGTGCTTCTTCCTCGAGAAGGCGTCTGTGTATCCACGCAAGTCGGATGTGCTGTCGGCTGCGTCTTCTGTATGACCGGAAAAAGCGGTTTGATCCGACAGTTGAGCGATCTGGAGATTGCCGGTCAGGTCCAATACGCCATGAGAAATGCGCCTGTGAAGAAAGTAGTTTTGATGGGAATGGGCGAGCCTTCTCATAATCTTCGTTCCGTTCTTTCTGCGGTTGAACATATCGTTCGGTATTCCGGCATCGGATACAAAGAGGTTGTTATTTCTACTGTCGGTGATAGGCGACTTTTCGAAGCGCTGCTGAAATCAGAAATCAAGCCGGCATTAGCAATCTCTCTGCACAGCGCAATGGATGAGAAGCGCAGAAGTTTGCTTCCCCGGGCCGCAGATTTAACCGTGAAAGAAATTTTAGAGTACGGTGCAAAATACGCAGAGGTCGGGAAATATCCGATTCAATATCAGTGGACCTTGATTAACGGCATCAACGACGGGATTGATGAGATTGAAGCGCTGACTCCTCTGTGGTCTCGGCAGGCTATCCTCAACATGATCCCCGTCAACGCTGTTGACGGCAGTCCATACCGGCGACCGTCGACAGAGCAGATCGATAAGATAAAGGAAGCATGCCGAGCAAATGGAATATTGCTTAAATTCCGTGACTCAGCCGCCCAGGATGTTGACGGAGGCTGCGGTCAGCTTCGCGCCAGAGCGCTAAAAAGAAAGCCGGCGTTACAGCCGGCTCAAGAGTTAAAGATCAAGCGTTAGTGTCACGGGCGCGTGATCACTCGGGCGTTCATTGCCTCTGACTTTCTTGTGAATTTCAACTCCGAGGTTCTTGCTGGCAAGAGCCTCGGAAATCAAAATATGGTCGATACGAAGGCCTCGGTTTCTTCTGAAAGCCATCATGCGGTAATCCCACCAGGAATAGGATTTTTCCGGCTGTTCAAAGGCGCGGAAAGAGTCCGTTAAGCCGAGATCGATAAGACGCTGAAAAGCCTCTCTGGCTTTAGGCGTGCAAAGCACGGATTCCGCCCAAGATTCCGGATCCCAAACATCGCGATCTTCCGGGGCGATGTTAAAGTCGCCGAGAAGCACTAAGTTCGGATACTCTTCCAGCTGGCTCGGAAGCCATTGAACCAGAGCTTCCAGCCAAGCGAGCTTATAAGGAAACTTTTCGCTCTCAACTGTTTCACCGTTCGGAAAGTATCCGTTGATGACGCGGAGTTTTTCGCTGCCGACTTGGACCGTTGTGGCTAAGAGACGGCTTTGCGGATCTTCGAAACCGGGGATGTTGCGAACTTCTTCGTCCGGAAGGAAGGTCAGCGGGTCACGAAGGATTGTGGCGACACCGTTGTAGGTTTTCTGGCCAAATGCATCCAGCGTATATCCTACTTCTTTGAAGGCGGCCGCATCGATGTCTGCCTCCTGCATCTTGAGTTCCTGAAGGCAGAGAATGCTGTTCTCTGTTTCCTTCAGAAAGTCCAAAACCTGCGGCTGACGAACCTTTAGAGAATTGACGTTCCAAGTCGTAATCGTGATGCTCATTTGGTCTCCAGCAAGCCATATTGACGGAGAAGTGCGTCGACGGAAGGTTTACGGCCGCGGAAAGCAACAAAGCTGTCCATTGCCGGGCGGCTGCCGCCGCGGGACAAAACTTCGTCCAGCCATTTGTTTCCGACCTCAGGATTGAAAATACCTTTCTCTTGGAAGAGGGAGAAGGCATCCGCAGAGAGCACTTCAGCCCACTTATAGCTGTAGTAGCCTGCGGCATAGCCGCCCGCAAAGATATGAGAGAAGGAGTTGGCAAAACGGTTGTACTCAGGCGGGAAAGTGACCGCGACTTCTTTTCTGACTGCAGTCAGGATCTTTTGGACCGCATCTTTTTCCGGATGTGTGTCCATATGAAGGAGCATATCGAAGAGGGCAAATTCGATCTGGCGAACATTTGCCATTCCGGCACCGTAGTTTTTGGCAGCAACCAGTTTGTCGAAGAGTTCGCGCGGCATGGTCTTGCCGGTCTTGACATGATGCGTAATGGTCTGCATCACATCCCAATTCAAAACGAAGTTCTCCATGAACTGGCTTGGCATTTCAACTGCGTCCCATTCCACGCCGCTGATGCCGGATACGGCCAATTCTGTCTGGCGGGTCAGCATATGATGCAGGCCGTGACCGAATTCGTGGAAAATCGTTTCGACGTCTCTTAACGTCAGAAGAGAAGGATTGTCTCCGACGGGTGCGGCGAAGTTGCAAACAAGGTAAGCAATCGGTTTTTGGATTTTTCCGTCAACCTCACGACGGGAGATCTGGTCATTCATCCATGCGCCGCCTCTCTTTCCGTTGCGGGCATAAAGGTCCATATAGAATCCGGCGATCTCTTTGCCTTCCTTGTCTTCAATGACAAAGAATTTGACGTCATCGTTCCAGACGGGCGCTTTCTTTTCTTTGATCTTGATCGAGAACATCTTCTCGACAAGTCCGAACATTCCTTTGAGAACAGCAGGTTCCGTGAAGTATTGTTTTACTTCATTTTCAGAGTAAGAGAATTTTGCTTCACGGAGTTTTTCGCTGATGAAAGAAAGATCCCAAGTCTGAACATCCTTAATTCCTAGCATATTCTTGCCGTAATCGATAAGTTCTTCCATTTCTTTCTCTGCAGCTGGTTTGGCCTTGGCCGCTAATTCTCGCAGGAAAGAAACGACTTGTTCGGGAGATTCTGCCATTTTCCGAACCAAGGAGACTTCGGCAAAATTTTTATAGCCGAGAAGATGAGCGTCTTCGACCCGCAGTTCGAGCAGACGATTAATGATTGGCAGATTGTCTTTGCCAGCAGGCGAGAACTCAGAGGCGCGAGTCACGTATGCGTGATACATCTTCTCACGAAGCTCTCGATTTTCTGCGTACTGCATGATCGGCAGATAATTCGGCATATGCAAGGTGATCTTGTAGCCCTTGGCGCCCTCGGCTGCAGCCTGCTGGGCATAGAGATGCAATTCGGCCTCAGGGACACCTTTGAGCTCATCTGTGTCTTCCGGGAGGTAAAGCGCAAATTCATTAGTGCAGTCGAGAAGATTTTCAGAGAACTTCTGAGAAAGTTCGGCTTCCTCTCGATTGATCTCGGCCATCTTCTTCTTGCCGACGTCATCTAATTCGGCGCCGGAGAGAACAAAGCCTTCTAACTCTTTGTTAATGATCCTCTGACGGGTTGAAGAGAATTTCTCAAAAGCTTTCTCGGCTTTCAAGGCTTTGTACTTTGCATAGAGTTCCTCATCCATACCGAGTTCGCTGAATACTTCGGAAATCGGAGGAAGAAGTTCATTAATCGTAGCTCTCAACTCGGGCGTATCGGCCACGCTGTTCAAATGTTCGACAACCGACCAAACATAGGAGAGATTTTCAGAAGCATCTTCAATCGGCGTAACTAAGGTGTCCCAAGTCGGTTCTTTATCGGAAGCTTTTACTGAAGCTACGGTGTCTTTCAGACGTTGAATCAGTGCAAGCACCGCCGGTTTAAAGCTGTTCGGATCAAGCTTGGGAAAATTAATCAGCTGGGTCTTATCGTCAATGATGCTCAGGATGTTAATTAAATCACACATGTATAGATTCCTTACCGAGATATTTTTTGCAGACGCTTTTCATAAGCTTCAACCGTATTAGAGAGAAGCATTGCGATGGTCATCGGTCCGACACCGCCGGGAACCGGAGAAATATAGCCTGCAACTTTGGCGACTTCTTCGGTGTCAATATCTCCGCAAAGTTTTCCTTCGGCATTGCGATTCATACCGACATCAATCACGGCGGCGCCGGGTTTAACCATATCAGCCGTGACGACACTTTCTTTACCGACCGCAGCGACAATGACATCGGCCTGAAGAGCGAGCTCTTTCAAATTCTTGGTTTTACTGTGCGCGACCGTGACGGTGGCATTTTTTTCAAGCAGCATGATGGCCATCGGTTTTCCGACAATATTGCTTCTGCCGATGACCAAAGCGTGGGCGCCGGTGAGAGGATAGTCCACGGATTCCAGCATTTTGATGACGCCGTATGGCGTGCAGCTGCGGAAGCCGCCGATGCCGGTCACGACAGAACCGACGTTGACAACATGGAAACCGTCAACGTCTTTATCTGCACGGATTGTCTCAATGACTTTTTGCTCGTTGATATGACGGGGCAGGGGGAGCTGTACAAGGATTCCATCCACGGAATCGTCGGCATTGAGTTTCTCCAAAAGTGCTAATAACTCCGCTTCTGAAGTTTCAGCAGGAAGCTTTTCCAATTTAGAGGTAATGCCGACATCGGTGCAGGCTTTGATCTTGTTGCGGACGTAAACCTGGCTTGCCGGATTATCACCGACAAGAATGACCGTCAGTCCGGGAGCCCTCGAACTTAATTTGAATTGTTCTACTTTTTCCTTCAAGCCGGCTCGAACGGATTGTGCGAGTGCTTTTCCATCAATTATTTTTGCGTTCATTGTTATGAAAAGAGTAAGTAAGACCGATCCATTGTAAGGATATTCACAGAGCCTAAAACCTTTGCTCACAAGAACGAGTAACAAAAGATCTTCGGCCGAGAAGAGGCCGTAAAAAGAAAAGGAAGGCGGTGTGCCTTCCTTTGTGACGCTGTCTAAAAGACTATCTCATAGATCCGGAGTCTTTGACAGGAGGTCTGTTTGCATTCATGACGACGCGCATCAGATCTGCAACGGTGCCGGAATTGGTTTTATCCATAATGGAAGCACGGTGGGCTTCAACGGTCTTAATAGAAATACCCAAGTCAGCGGAGATTTGTTTATTCAGACGGCCGCTCACAATTCTTTCAAGAACGTCCTGCTCTCTGGGAGTCAGTTTGCTCAGAAGAGCGTCGTTCAAGGAGCGCTGTTCAGCCTTGGCTTTACGCTGACGGGCTTCCTGCAGCATTCTTTCGATTAAAGAGCGCAGGGCGGCCTGGTCAAAGGGTTTTTCAATGAAGTCAACCGCCCCCTGCTTCAAGGTAGAGACTGCCATAGAAACGTCGCCGTGACCGGAGATAAAGATAATAGGAATATCGCACTTTCTGGCGATAAGGTGTTCCTGAACTTCCAAACCGCTCATGCCCGGCATTCTGACGTCAAGGACGAGAACGGCGATAGCGTCCGGATCGAATTTGGCGAGGAACATTTCACCGCTTTCGAAAAGTTCAACGCGGTAGCTGGAAGCTTCGAGAAGCCACTTGAGAGAATCACGTACGGCTTCGTCGTCTTCAACGATATACACAACACCTGCGGTATCCGGAGATTCCTGAGTGTAGGGTTTCGAGGTCATCTGAATCATCATGTGCCTTTCTAATTAATATATTCTTACAAGCAATCCATTATCTTAATCTATAGGATGATAAGAATCGCTAACTGAGATATCTTGTATCACGTGAAGATATTATATATCTTAATCACGCCCCTGGATAGTACAGAAGGCGTATCTCTTTAAATTGAAACACAATTATTTTTGTTTCTGTGCCTCGGAATCTTTCGTGAAACAAATCTTCAGGTCGAAGAAAAATACGGCGCCCCCGCCTTCGTTGTCTCTTACACGGAGCCTTGAGTTATGAGACTCTGCTATTGTCTGGCAAGTACTCAGACCTAGGCCGAGGCCGTTCTTCTTAGTAGAAAAGAAGGGTGTGAACAGGCTTGCTTTCATCGTATCGCTGATTCCGGGGCCGTGATCGCCGACAGACAATTCAACGTCTTTAGCGCCGACCTTCGCACTGACCGTGATGGTTTTGTCCTCACTGCCGTGTTCCAAAATAGCCTCAGCAGCATTACGAATAAGATTCATGAGAATCTGCATGATCTGGACCGGATCGCAAATTACATCAGGCACGACAGCAGGCAGCTCGTAAACCACCTGAACACCGGCATATTTCTTCTCGATCAGACGTCCGAGCTCCATCGTGTCAGAGAATACGCTATTCAAAGACACGCACTCCAATGTTGTCGGGCGGCGTTTGGCAAACGCTCTGATGTTCTTAATAATTTTGTCGATGCGTGCAGCCTGATTAGCAATCTTTCGATAGATCTCCAGCACCTGAGCCTTGTTTACTTCCGGCGCCCTGTCAATCACTTCCAGTGCTGTATTGGCATAAGCGGTAATCGCGGTGAGCGGTTGATTAATTTCGTGTGTAATCGTAGAGGCCATCTCGCCGAGCGTAATGAGGCGCGAAGAGTTTTCCATCTTACTGGTCTGCTCTTCGAATTCCTGCTCATTGATTTTTCTCTTAGTGATGTCCAGCGCTGACTGAAGGGTGAAGTGAGAGCCGCCCGGCAGTGTCACTCTGGCTTCTGCTACGGAGAACCAGCGGCCAAGAGAGTCGACCCAAACCTCTCCTTGACGATTGCCTTGCGGATCGAACGGTTCTTTAAAGGCCTTGGAAATCTCTAAGTGACCGTCTGCGGTATTTCCCAGCTGTTCCGTGTAGTGGTTATTGTGAATACCTAACATACTCCCGGTCGGTTTCTGCATCACGGCGGAAATACAAGACAAGACAGAGTTCAGAAGTCTTTCGTAGGAAGCGATAGAGTCGTTCGTGAGGTTCATGGACTGAGCCTCGACAGTGTTGTCCTGGATCATATAAATCCAGCCGATATGTTCGTTGTATGCCGAGTAGAAAGGCATCGCGAGCATCAGCGCTTCAAGCGTTTCATCATTTTTGCGGCGGATCGTCAGGTCAAAGCGGTACGGCTTACCGGGTTCTTCATGAGGACGGTCTTTCAGCAGCTGTGATGGAAGTTCAGATCCGTCTCCCCAGAAGGGATAAGGCGGTGTCTTGCCCAAAAGTTCTTCTTCTGAGTAACCGGTAATTTCCTCAGTTTGACCGTTTGTATAGACGATCTTGTTGTCCAAGTCGGTGATGATTAAAGCCAGGTTCATGGAATCTTCGATGGAGCGGCGAAGTTCCAGTTCTTTTAATGCGCGTTCAAGATCAGACTGATTCCTGCGCATTTCGCGGTTGAGGAAAAAGAGTGATAGAAGCAGAAACAGCATCAGAGCGCCCAGCCAATAAATCAGCGGGCTGGCAAAGATCATTGGGCGTTCGAGAACGTTGCAGCCGTACAACTGAATGGAAGGCGGCAGCGGGTCAGCTGCGCGTACGTAACTCGGGATGGTGTAGTCATCCGGCGGGTTGTAGGCAGCTCGGCCGGCAATTTCTTTTGTTCCGTGAAGGAATGAGAATTCGTAATCGGAAAGCAGCGACTGAGGAGTTGAAACTTCCAAAAGTTTGTTCAGCGACAGTCTGGCGAGGAGAGCATATGTTTTTTCGCCGATGGCAAAGGGATAAATGATGACGACAGAAGGCGAAGAAATGTCGCCGGGCGTAAACCAGAAAGAAGAGTAAGAAACGCGGTTAGAGAGGAAGGCGTCTCCGATCGCATCGCGGACGACCTGCGGATAATCCAGATAGTTATATTGACGAAGATCGCTTCTGCCAAGCCGAGGATTTACAACAGACTCCAGGCCTTTGCCGCTCGGTTCAATGACACGAAGCAGAATAACTTCGGGGCTCGACGAGATAATTTCTCTGCCGTACTTATTTACAACGGCGGGGTTGATACCGTCCAGCTCCATTTTTTCGATCATGCGGGCCATGGAGGCGGAGATGCCCCGCATTCTCATTTCAATGTTATCGGCAACCTTTGCCGTGCTCTTCATCAGATTAGTTCTGAGAATAGTTTCGTTATTGGCACGCACGTTGAAATAGAAAGCCGAGAAGATGACGACAATGAGGACCGCGATCGCCCAGATGAACGGAGTTGTACCGCTCGGAAGATTAGAATGACTTTTTATGCCCGCAAAAGCCGACGAGAATCCGTCTAACAAGTCGTTGCTTTGCGAAATGTGCTTCTTATAAGTCATGGCAATCTTTCTAAAAATTTATAGTTAGGGGCGTTTCTAAAAAAGCGCCCTAAGATTTGTCCTTCGAAAGATACAAATCGTTAATTCTTAATTATGCCACTCCTAGGATAAAGCCTTGAGGCCATAACAGGCTGAAAGTTCTAACTTGGCGTTGTATGTATTTCTGAAAACAATCGCAAAGTTAGCTTTCCAAAAAAATGTGAATTTCCATCATTGGATTGTCTGATTAGCCGTCCTACTTAATGGAATAGACACCCAGTTCTTGATGGAAAACATACTCCCACCGTCGTTTACCTGAGAATAAAGCCGTGGCGTGGGTTACCTTTCTTTCGGATATTCATACCCAGATTCTTTTAGCAATTTCTCAAAACAATTTTTTGGCGTAAATTGCATCAATGGAAAGAAAACTGAAAGAAGTCAAACTTGATTCGGCTAAAACGTTTTCAGAGTTATACGGATTGAAAGATCAATCACCTTTAATTGGAGTAATTGATTTTAAAACAGCTCAGAAGTCGCCGAACAACCTTGAAATGGAGTACGGGGTTTATGCTCTCTATTTGAAGGATGTGTCAGTGTGTTCGTTAAAGTACGGAGCTTATCCCTGCGACTATACGAGCGGCACTTTGGTTATGTTTGCTCCGGGACAGCGAGCACGTCTTGATAGTCCTGAAGCGCAGGTAAGACCCGACGTCATCGGACTTTTGTTTCATCTCGATTTAATAGAAGGGACGCCCTTGGGTTTAACGATGGGGAAGTACACCTTCTTTTCATATAAAGAGGCCGAATCTCTGCATTTATCTGATTCTGAAAGGGATATTTTTAGAAGGGCCCTTCAGGAAATCGCTGAACATCTTAGAGTTCCGGCGGCATGGCATACAAGAGATATTTTGGCGAGCCGGATTCAACTTTTGCTGGATTGCGTCAATTCTTTCTATGTTAGACAGTTCGGGACTCGGCACGCTATTAACCTCAAGATATTGCAAAACTTCCGAGTCCAGCTCAAAGGTTTTTACGTTGAGGGCCGTAGCACGAATGGTTTTCCTTCGGTTTCTTATTTTGCGGAAAAAGCGAATCTTTCCCCCGGTTATTTTGGCGAGCTCATAAAGAAAGAAACCGGTAAAACGCCGCAAGAATTAATCGGAAACCACATTTTGGAGTGTGCGCGGCAGAGACTGGTTTTGTCAAAAGATTTTGTGAGCACTATTGCTTACGATCTAGTATCTTGTAACTTTAATTAGTTCGTTTTTATGAGGTGATAAAATGAAGCAAACAGGAGCTTCGTTATGTCACCTCAATTCAGAGTTACCTTAACCAAAGAGGAAGTTGAAGAGCTTCAAAAAATCAGCAGCACAGGCTCTAGATCAGCCAAAATCGTGCTTTTTGCAAGAGCTCTCTTACTTTTAGATAAAGGCTCTCACACCGCAGAGCATTGGACGGTCAATCAAACTTCAAAAGCTGTCGGCTTGTCCGAACGTACTCTAAATCACTTAAAAGAGAAGTTCGTTTCTCAAGGTCTGGATTCCATTATCCGACCCCGGCCCACAGGAAAAAGTAAGAGACCAGTGATTTTTGACGGCGCTTTCGAAGCTAAGTTAACCCAGCTTGCCTGCAGCGAGCCTCCCGAAGGTCGAACCCGATGGACGGTCAGGCTTCTTGCGGACAAACTCGTCGAACTGGAGATCGTGGAGAAGATCTCGCCGATGACGGTCCAAAGGGTTTTAAAAAAAACGAATTTAAGCCTCACCTGAGTGAATATTGGAAAATTCCGCCGCACCACGATGCCGAGTTCGTGACCTGCATGGAAGATGTGCTGGATGTTTATCAGCGTCCTTACGATTCATCTTATCCGGTTGTTTGTATGGATGAGTCGCCCAAGCAGCTTATAGGTGAAGTCAGGGAGCCGCTGCCGGCAAAGCCGGGGAGCATCGAGAAAGTTGATGACGAATATGTTCGTTTAGGCGTAGCTGAATTATTTTTAGCGGTAGAGCCTTTGACGGGAAAGATGATAGCCGAAGTTGAAAACAAACGGGCTAAAAAAGATTGGGCGCAATTCATCCGTGATTTAGTTGATGTCCATTATCCGACAGCTGAGAAAGTTGTACTTGTGATGGATAATCTGAACACTCATAAACTTTCGTCGCTTTATGAAGCGTTCGATCCGGAAGAAGCGCACCGGTTACGCGATAAGCTGGAACTGCACTACACGCCCAAGCACGGTTCCTGGCTTAATGTAGCGGAGATAGGCTTTAGCATATTGAAGCGACAATGCATTCCGTTCAGAGTCGCCGATATAAACGTGCTCCGGAACACCGTTAAAAGTTTTATTGCGCAGAGAAATGCTGAGAAAAGAGTCGTTAATTGGCAATTTACAACTAGCGACGCTCGCATAAAGCTCCGACATTTGTATCCGGAGCTTTAAGCGAAAATATTATTGTTACAAGGTACTAGGTTTTACGCATCCTCAGCACTTTACGCGTTTCTTTAAGCAGCGAACAGGTATGACGCCCAAGGAATTTAGGCAATCAGCAATCCGAAAGGATAAATGGGTTAGATAGAAAGGCTCCTGTGAACAAGGAGAACTCTCACTAATTAAATAAGCTAAATAAGCCCCGGGTGACTTGTTTATATGGCTTGTTTTTAGGAAATTGATAACGAAAGGACTAGAAGCTGTGCAGAGATTTCATGGGTCCTTTTCCTCCGTTCCTGATTCTTCTAGTCCAGCAGGTTCAGTATCGCTACTGCACCCGTCGTTAAAGAAACGAGTCTAAATCGTAAGGATGCTTACTGCGTAAAATTCAGAGATATTAAGGGTCTGCGAGAATCCTCAATAAAGATTGAGGGGCAAAAAACACTTCTTCCAACCGCAAGCCGAGATTGGACAGTTCAAGTCTGAAGAAAAGAAAAAACAAAAGCTACCAGTTACGGTGGTGTTTTCGATGGTGCTTTTTTCGAAGAAGAACTCTAACCATTTGAATAATTAGAATCGGTTGGCGGAGAGGGGGGCCGCCATCTTCCGCTTGAGACTCGGCGAGACAATTCGAGACAAATAGAGACATGACCTTTCAAAAGCCCCGTAAATATTGGCTTTCAGAAGGCTAAACTTCCGCTCAGTAATTTCCGATTGAGACACGACGAGACACGGCGAGACATTTTCGCGCCTTCGAGTGGTGGACAAAGTGGTGGACAAAATATGGATGGCGGAGGATAATATTCGCATGTGGCGGACTTTTGGTGGACGCCAAAAACGGAGAAAATCACATGCAAGTTACAGCCAAAAATATTTTTAAATTGCCGGACGGGAAGCATCCTGTCGCCCCTAACTTAAATCTTGTTGTTCGCGGTACTTCCCGCTCTTTCGTATTTAGATATATGCTCGGCGGCAAACGAAAAGAAAAAAGCCTCGGTTCTGCCAATACGATCACGATTAGCCAGGCTAAAGAAATGGCCGAGAAGTTTCGCGTCGGCCTGACCGAGGGCACTGCGCCCATGACTCCGAAAGAGGTTCTCGACAAAGAGGTTAGGGCCGACCTTACTTTCGAGGACTATGCCGAAAAAGCGATCGAGAAGATCGCGAACGTGCGCCTGTGGAAAAATGCTAAGCATAAGGCTCAATGGTTTGCCACGGTTCGCGCCTACGCCATTCCGGTACTGGGCAAGAAGAAGCTGTCTGAAATAAAGCGGGCTGACGTCCTAGCCGTGTTGCAGCCGATATGGTCGACCAAAACGGAGACCGCCTCCAGGGTTCGCGGCCGCCTGGAGAACATATTCTCTTATGCAGTAAGCGACGGCCTCATGGACTTCAATCCCGCCCTGTGGAGAGGCAATCTGGACAGGGACCTGCCGCCGGCGTCTAAAATTCAGCAGGTTCAGCACCAGGAGTCTATGCCGCTCGAAGAGTTACAAGAAAAGATCGGCTGCTTCTATCCTGCAACGACAAGAACAAAGCAGGCAATCCTCTTCACAATTCTGACAGCCAGTCGCGTAGGAGAATCTGTCCCGGCACGCTGGGATGAGATCGATTGGGAAAACCGTATTTGGTCCGTACCTCCGGAAAGACGAAAAGACCAAAAGCCGTACCCGCACCGCGTCCCCTTAAGTGACCAGGCGATTGAGCTTTTGAAGTCTATCGAGAAAAAGGGCGATCATATTTTCGGTGTCTCTGAGGAAAGTTTGGGAAGCCGCTACACCCTAACCAAACTGCTCAAACGACTGACCGGAACGACTGCCACGATGCACGGCTTTAGATCGACATTCAGAGACTGGGCGGCCGAGAACGGAGTTCCGGACATTGTTGCTGAAAAATGCCTGATGCACACAACAGGAAACGCCGTTGTGCAAGCGTATCAACGTTCTGATCTGCTGGAACAACGGCGCGAGGTAATGCAGCAATGGGCTGACGCGGTCTTTAGCGAAGTTTCGTCGGCTGCTTAGCCATCCAGTTATCTACCTCTTTAATGTGCCATCTTGGACGCCCTGCAATATAGCGGGGCGTCGGAAATTTATAGAAGTCCGCATCCTTTCTCCAGCGGTCCACCGTCCGAGTCGTGATCCCCAGGTAGGTCGCGAGCTCCATCTTGCTGAGCCAGGTCGCTGTCATTCTTTACTCCCGGTTGTAAATCTATTGAGTGACTCACGGGCCTCCAGCTTCTTGATACGCTCGGCTATACAGCCCTCTAAACAGGACCAAAAGTCGCCGTCAAAGGCCGTGAGGTTATTCCATTTGTTAATGAAGTCCTTCAAGATACCGCTGGAGCGCTTAAATAAGCGAGTCATATTTAGGAAGGACGCATAGTCGCGGTCATTCATTTCCAAAGCGTCCTCTGAGCTTCTGCGATTCAAATACCACTGAGCTTTTTTAAGATCGAGCAACTCGCTTGTGCCCTCCTTATGGCCGGCCCTGAAACAGTATTTAATCGCGTTGCCTTCGCAGAACGGCAGTCTTTCGCAGAAGTCGATCGGCTCCAGGCGAATGGATTGCTCTTCGTAATGGGCGGGATGGTTTACTAAATCAGACATTCTTATATCCTTTGAAAAATGAATCCACGTGGGGAGCACCTAGTTCTTTCAAACGCTCGGTGTTTAGTACATAGGCATACCCGTCATATCGGGTCTTACCCAACAGTTCCTGATTAATAATTCCTGCAAGTTTCAAAGCCTTAAGGGCGCGCCGGAGTGTCTCATAGGCCAGGCCGGAGGCATCCTGCAATCGAGTGAGCGTTACTCGACGTCGCAGGTTTACGTTGTAAAGAACGAAATACAAAAGGATTCTGGACGAGTAAGTAAGGTCGGATCTGCCCAGTACCCAGTCCGGCAAAGTCTGTATCGGCGGCTGCCTACGCTTCTTTGGTGTCGGCATGGTTCTCTCCTTTGTTTCTCAGATAGTCCAGGAGCATGTCCTGTACTTCTCGCTTAGATCGTTTTTTAGCCAAGGCCACATAGTCGATCGTGTCCTTTGCCAGGATCTGATAGACCGTGACGACTCGCGGGTGGCCGGCCTGGAGCTGACGCATCGGGCCGATTCGCTCAATCACCTGGAGATACTCTTCAAGGTTCCACCACTGGCTAAAGAACACGAGCTTGCTGGAACCGTCTTGCAGACTCAGGCCATGGCCCGCACTTGCCGGATGAACGAGTAGCATGGGAATCTCGCCGTTGTTAAAAGCCTCGACTGTCTCCGGACGCTTATCGAAGGCGCGGGCTTTGGGGAATGCCTCCAGGATGCGGGCAAGGTCGGTCTTAAATTGATAAGCCACAAGAAGCGGTTCGCCTGCAGCTTCCTCGACAATGGAGGCGAGCGCGTCGAGTTTGGCCGTATGGACTTCCTGCCAGTTATGCGTGTCGTCGGTGTAGATCGCACCGTTTGCCAATTGCAGACATTTGACCGTTTTAGCCGCGGCATTAGCTGCTTCCACCGTGGTGGCATTAGCCAGCTCGATAAAGAGCTCCCGCTCCATGTCGTTGTACAGGGCCTTGGCCTCATCCGGCAATTCGACTTCGACGTTCACAAAATGCGGCTTGTCTAAATCAAAGTAGTCCTCGGCTTTGATCGACAAACAGACGTCGGCAATCGCATTCTGAATCTGCTCCTGGGCGTACTCCAGGGGGACCCACTGCACGGCGGCCGCGGTCGCGCCGACCCTCAGAGGTCTGAACCACCGCTCATGAAACGCGGTGAACGACTTCCCCAGGCGCTGACCGTTGTCGATAAACCAGAGCTGGCCCCACAGGTCATTGAGACCGTTGGGAGAAGGCGTACCGGTTAGAGCGATAAACCTCCGGAAGAAGTTCGTGAACTTGGCCAGGGCCTTCGCACGCTTAGAGCCTTGTCTTGTCCGGAAACTTTTCAGCCTGGTGGACTCATCGGCCACGACAACAGGGAAGGGCCACGTATAGTTGTGGCTCGTGAGATAGTTATCCAGCCACTGCAGATTGTCATAGTTAATGACATAGACATCGGCTTTGGTATGCAAGGCCTTGACGCGCTCCTTCGTGCTGCCGAGGATCGGTGACACTTTGAGGTGGCTGAAATCACTCCACTTCCGCACTTCACTCGGCCAGGCATTACGGGCTACCGCAAGCGGAGCGATTACAAGCGCCGGACCTTCACCATAAAGATCTTTTAGGATCTGGATAATCATGAGCGCGCTTGAAGTTTTGCCCATGCCCATCGGGACGAACAATCCGCAGCGCTTATTTTTTAAAGCGAATCGGATCATGAGTTCCTGGTAAGGCCAGGGCTTGAAATCTCTCGACATATTACGGCTCCACTGATCTGGACAATGCAACGAGGTGGCTCACCAGGGATTCGGCCTGATCTTCACCGTACACGACGAAGACCTTGCATCCTGCCTTCTGCAGCCGTTCATGCTCGCGAACCTGATGAGGCCTGAGCGCGCCGTTGTGCGCCTTCGCTTCAATCCAGGCATGCACGCCCGGGAGCAAAACAAGAAGATCCGGAGCGCCGCGCACACCTTCCCAGGAACACTTCCGGACTTCTCCGTTAGCCTCTTTCACTCTTGCCCGGATAAGGGCAACAACTTTTCCTTCGGGTGTCATGACTGCTCCTTAAACCGTCTTTCCAAACGCTCCACGCGGGAGGAGAGTTTGAACAGCCGCAGGCTGAGCATATCGATTTTGGTCTGATGGCCGATAACGACCAGGAGGAGAACAAGAAAGAAAGTGAGAATTAACCATTCCATTTACTTTTCCCCTAGCTTCGGTTGCATAAAGATCGACGGGAGAGAATCGCCGCCAAGGTAAACCGGGAGCTTTCCATCCCAACGAGAGATGGCTTCCAGTGTCAAGACCTGAGGATTGTCTCGAAGGGCCTTCGCTCTAATAGCGATGGATTCGGCTTCCGCTTTTGCCTTAGTAAGCTGGGCGTCTGCCTCGCCTTGAGCCGCCACGCGGGCCTTCTCGGCTTCAGCTTTAGACTGGGCAACTTCGTTCTCACGAAGCATTGCTCTCTTGGTGGCCTCGATCTTGGCATTGATAGATTCTCTGACCTGCGGCGGATACTCAATATCAGAAGCCCACGAAACCCGGATGATGTGGATACCGACATCTTCTAACTGGTGCCTCAATTCCTCAGTGACGTGCTCAAGAAGTTTGGTCTTCCCGTTGGCCGTCAGTTCATTCACATCCATGAGAGAGGCGTATTTAATGAGGGCATCAGAAACGTTCTGGCGAAGGTTCACATCCGTTATCTCTTCCACGCCCTTGCGATATGTTTGAAATACTTTTGTAGCCATGGACGGTTTGACCTGATACTCGACGCCGATCCGAGCATTGACGGCCATGGCGTCAGAGGTCTGGAATGTAAACGGGACCCTATAGGTATGCAGCTGGTTAAATGTAGGAAACAGATAGCACTGTTCATTCCATGTCAGCAGATAGCGTCCGACGCCAAGTTCTTCATTCTGGACGCCCTTGTCAGAGCCGTAGAGGTTGACTTTGACGCCGACATAACCGTCGGGTACCGTTTGAAGATTGCAGACGGTGTAGATACCGCCGACTAATAAAGCAGCGGCAACCGTTCCGGCAATAACAACGGACTTAGCAGACATATTTATTCTCCTTAGAAAATGTTTTTGATGATTAGCCATAGAGCACCTACTAAACCCGCACCAACTAAAACGGCTATTGCCCAAGCGGGGAGGAATGTGGAAGAGACGATCACGGGCACAACGCACAAGAAAATAATTAGCCCGAGAACGGTGATAATCAGAGAACGAAAAGCATGGTTAGGTTCTGTCATTCGTCTTCTCCTCGAAGGACCGGAATTGCTCAATTACGCGTAGACACTCATCGACAACTTCTTGCGTTGTCCACCTTTTGTCTGTAATAGATACATATATAGGCGTATAGGCATAATCGCCGGCGTGCATATAATCCCAGCCGAACCAAAGACCATCAAGACCCGGCAGTTTTCCGCTAAAAGTTAGTCCGCCATGCACTTCAATCTTGTCCTCTATATCCCAATAGCTTTTCCCATAGAAAGGATGGTTTTTAGGGATGGATACATAACCGCCGTCTTTTCCTTCTGCCAGCGTCTCGTACCCAGAGAGACGCATTTGATATTCCATTTCTTTGTAGATTGTCATTTTGTTTCTTCCTCCTCCAGGACGGCCAGGTATTCCTGAAACTGCTCGATCAGTTGTTTGGCAAAAGATTTGGTGAAGACGACTGTGTGCACGGTTTTGCCGTTCGAGTCGGCGCACATGATGTCGATATAGGGATCGCCGCCTTTCGACAGCAAGCCGCTGAAAAACGGAACGATAGGGTTGGTGCCTTCGAATCTCTTGTCGGTTTCTTTCAGATAGGCGGCAGCGCGAACGGCTGCACGGAGAGATTCATTGTGTTCTTTTTCACTAACTTTAAATGCCATAGCTAATCTCCTTAGTCTTTTCGATAACGAAGTGAAGTGAACCCCGCCGCCGCTAGCGGCAGGTCAGGTGCCCAACTGGGCGGAGTTGACATGAGCTTTTCGAGCTCAGTGTTGTCTTTAGAGAGGTCGGCCTCAGTGATAAATTCGTCATGCACTGAGAAGACGATTTCAAATCCTGCTTTCTCGATTGAATCCATGGCGCCGATCAGAATGTCGGCAGCTGCGGCCTGGGTAGCGTTTTCGACGCACTTCCCGGAATATGTCCGGATGCGCTCCCACTTCCGGGAATATTGGTTGATCCCCATGTAGGAGAAGGTGCCGGTGCCTACGCCGCCGTCCTCCAGGCGGGCGCCGGGATAGCAGATAAAGCGGCCGGAAGGCAGTTTCATGCGGAGCCACGATCCGTTCTTACTGAACCAAACTTTGCCGGCTTTGGCGGGCACGCCCTTGAGCGCGGAGACGGCTGCCTTATCAACGTCAGCCCAAAACTTTTGTATTGCCGGATGCGCATCCCGCCAGGCCAGTTTGACCGCTTCACAAGCGATAAATGTTTCGCGCTTTAGGCCGTGAGTGAGTTTCTTTTCTTTGTACCATTCGTATGAGCCTTCAGCTTGTCCCCAATAGCTGTACGAGATATTTTCCCGGACATGTTTCGCGAGCTCGTCCAGGTTGATCGAATAGGCCGCGGCGAATGTCAAAAACGCACCGACGCCGCCCTGATAGCCCAGGGCCAGCTCCATCACTTTGCCGATTTGTCTCTGGTGTTTGGTGACATTCTCCGGACGAATGCCGAAGGTGCGCCCATAAGTCGCTTTATAGAGGTCAGGGCCGCGACCTGCGTCGAAATCTCTGAACGCTTGAATTTTCCAGGTCTCTCCGGCAAGCCACGCCAACATGCGACCTTCGATGTTTGAGAGGTCAGCCACGACTAAATGCTTCCCGGGAGTAGCCATAATGCAGGAACGCAGGCAGGAGGACATAAGCTCACCGGGCTCGGTCAGATATTCCGCCCAGCCCCCTTTGATGGCCTCGACGCCTGCGTCAATGACGTATTGCGGGAGCGTCGGGCGGGGGAGGTTCTGCAATTGCATGAGGCGCCCGGCATATCGACCTGTGCGCGTAGCTCCGCGGAACTGGAGACATCCGCGCATGCGACCGTCGGAATTCACGCAGGCGATCAGTTTTTTATATTTGGCCGTGCTCGTCTTAGTTGACGCCAGGCGCACCCGGAGAAGTTCTTTCACGGGCTCAGGGATATTTTCGTCAGCCAGGCGGCGCTCGATTGTGGACTTAGTAAGATCCGGCAAGCTGACGCCATACTGTTGCAGGATATGAGCTAGGAGCGCATCACGCTGAGTTGCAGACCCGACCTCCCCGTTAGTGAGGTCCTGGGTGCGCTTGGCATTTTCGGCTTTGAGCTTATCAGCCAAAGCGATCGCGGCCCGGGCAAGATCGAGGTCCATCCGGACGCCTCTATTATTAATGCGCTGATCGATCACGAACTGGGCACGGTCACGAGGACCCCAATTCCAGGATGGCAGTTTTTTGTAGATTGCCCGCATGGCTTCCACGTCCAGGCGGCAGTAATTCACAAAGCGGGCCCAATCCTCCGGATCCGTCGTGCGGTTGCGCACGTTGCCCTTAGAGTCAGGCTTACAGAATTTCAGCACGAGGCGCCGGCCGTCTTTATCCTTGGCCTTATCCACGCCGAGACCGTAGATCTCAGACAGCGCGCCCAGAGATCCGGGGAGTCCGTGGCTATAGGCTTTGACCATACAGTCGTCGACCCGCTCGAAGGGGATGTCGACATGGAGGTTTTTGGCCTTGCGCAATACAGGCACATCAAAATTAGCTCCGTTGTGCCAAACGGTATTGACGTCCGGAGCATTCATTTGCGCGGCGGCAAGTACACAGGCCAATTCGAACGGCATTCTCTCGCCCGTTGTGGCGTCCCAAACCTTGGCCGGGCCGTCATCAATCGCATAGCCGAACAGCAGCACCTCGCAGTCTTCTGCGTACTGGTGCGGTCCGTTCATGATGTCACGGGTGCTGAATGTTTCTAAGTCTGCCCAGAGTGTTGTCATATTAAGTCTCCTTAATAGCCGTCCCTCGTGTGAAGGACGGGTGGTTAAAAAGGCTTTAGTTAGTTGGCCCCTGTTTGCTTATCAGGGCTGCTTGTAAGAGGTCCATTACGTTGGTCAAACTTCTGAGGTACAGCTTTTTGGCAAATTCTCCGAATCCGGTCGTCATGGTGTCGTCGCCAGTTTCGATTTCAAGAGTTGTCTTAATCGCAGACATGACCGCATAGGCTTCTACCTCGGATAGTCCGAGCACTACGCCTTGTCCCTCTGTTCTGTTCTTTGCCATGGCTTACTCCCAGGGCTTTTTACCGTCGTCGCTCGGTTCATCGTCCACATCGAAGTCAGTAGCCTTGGCAGGACCGGAACCGGACGCGAAAGCGTCGCCGTCTTTTTCAAACTTGACGCCTAGAAGTTTTGCGTTAATGCGCCGACCGTATTTGTTGTCCTGCGCCCAAAGCTCGATACGCGCCTGGACGTAGCAGCCGGAGTAAATGAGACCGTCGGCTTTTTCAGTTTCTTCGCCGTTCTTGTCGAACGCGGAGGGTTTGACGGGATTACGAGCGGTAACGTAGTCCATGCCGGCGTAACCGTCATATTCTTTTGTGTCCCCATCGCGCAGGCAGGTTTTGCCTCCTTTGATAAGACGGGCCAGAACTTCTTTGCCCTTGGCGCCCCACTTTTCAGTAGCGACGCGCATCATCTCGGACTCCACTTTCTTGACTTCCGCGGATCCCTTCGGCATCAGGACCGAGCAGGAAAATGCAGGCTCGGAACCGTCGGTAGCGGACGGAGTGAAAATGTGTTCAAAAGAGAGACGGCCTTTAATGTTGAATGCCATAGTTGTGCTCCTTATTAATTAGAGATAGATGTGAAATCGGATGCGGTTGCGGTCGGAGACCAGGCCGGGCGCTTGTCTGCTGCCGGTACGACGGTCGGGGCCGGTTCGCTCCTGGTGATGATGGTTTCGGCGCGCTTCCATTGACGCTCGCCGATTCGACCCGCCTTCATGAGTTTCTCCAGGGCGGTCGGAGTAATGACTTTGTAGGTGTAGCGCTCGTCCTCTTTCAGCTTGAAGGACTTGAGCATGGCCTCGGCTTCCGCGTTGCTTGTCCATTGACGGTTGCCCGGGCGGCCTAAGACGAGTTTGAATCCTTCGACCTGGACGCCTTCCATCATTTGGTCGTAGGCGGCCTCACGCACGGCGGCGATCCACGGCTCCAGAAGGTCAGCAAGCTGGAGATTTAGCGAGAGCTGCTCCGAGCTCAGAGCTTCTTCCGGAACAATCGGGATGTCCTGGCCGCGTTCGAGCACCGGACGGAAGTCACAGGCTTCTGCTGCCTTCTGCTGAAGAGCAGGGCAAGCCGCCTTAGCTTTACAGAATCGGCAGGCGTCGGCGGACGGCTCCAGCGCGGCAAGCGGCAGAGGATCAGCGCGCAGGTAGTTGATCGCGATCGAGGCTCGCGCCCGGGCTTTGTTCACAAACTCATCGAGTTCGGCAGGCGTCAGCTTCCAGGAGCAGATGTTGTTAATGCGCGGCTGGAAGATCGTGAGCTCAATCTCCTTGACTTCGTCGATCACGTCGAACAAGGGCAGGGCGCCGGCGGCGTAAATCATGAGCTGGGTATTGTGCTCGGCATCGACCTTCACGCCCTTACCGAATTTCAAATCGATAATCTTGAGCGTGCCGTTGACCAGGGCGGCGCAGTCGATTGTGCCCTTAGCATTAGCTTCACCGGTGACCTCTGAGACAGAAACCGGATACTCAATGCGGCGGACACCGCCCGCAGTTTCACGCTCAACGAAAAGGACATAGTCCTGGACGAAGGTCAGATTGTCAGAACTTAGGGCCTCGGCCGGCTGAGGCTGATTCTGCGGATCAAGGAGGTGAGCCGCCCATGCGTGGGCGAGCGTGCCTTCCTCGGCATAAGAGGACGATTCGTCGGGGAAAAGGCGGGACAAAGATACGCTTCCCGGGCAAGACATCCAGCGGTGTGCAGATGACGGGGATAAAAGAGCATGGGCCATTACAGAACTCCTTCAGCTTCGAGAGCTTTAACCAGTGCATCGCAGAAAGCGGGTAGTTTTTCGTCCGGCAGTTCGGACTGGCGTCTGACGCCGAAAGAACGGAGGATCTCGGCGCCCTTGGCCGGAGAATGCTCGAAGAGCTTTTGCAGTTTGGCGACCAGGGCCTCACGCAGTTCCGTGTAGTTAATCGGTGCCGCCTTAGGCTCGGTTTTAGGCGCCGCAACAGGCGCGGTCATTGGCGCGGCGGGTGCTGCCTTAGTTGCAGCCACCGGAGGAAGGTCAGCCGCGGCCACAGGTTCGACCGGTGCGGCTTTGGGCTCGGGCGCCGGAGCGGCGGCCGCAACAGGAGCCTGCACGGGCTTCATGCTCATGGCCTGTTTAACAATCTCAGCCAGGTATTGCAGTGCTTTGGTGTTTTCTTGGATGGCAGTTTCTAAAGACATAAATATCTCCTTTAGTCTTAGATGGAAGGGCGATCGGGGAAGAAGTCCCCGGTTTCTAGGTTGGAAATGGCGTGACTGATCTTGTCGACTTGGGCACGGATGGCGTCGAGTTCTTTACGGGGGATAACGAGCTGGTCGTCAGGGCATTCGTCGTCCAGGTCATCGCTATCGACGAGCAGATCGCCTTCGACAAGAATCTTTCCTTGAGATTCGAGAATTGCGCTGGAGACTTTTTCCAGGTCTGAGGCAAAATGGCCGAGCTTGTCGTCCAGTTGCTTCAGGCCTTCGATCGTGTCCTTATCGAGCTTTTTGAACGCTTCCTTTGCGTCTTTGGTTTCCTCCTGGGCATAGGCCACGTCGTTCTGAACGGTCTCCAGGCGCTCAGCCAATGTCCGAATGATCGGAGGCATATTGGCTAGGCCCTCGGAGTGCAGCCAGGAGAGAAGCTCGTCATCGGTCAACTGATTGAAGTTGTACGACGCCAGGTTAAAAACTGAGTTCATAAGAGGCCTCCGAGGAATTCCGGAAGAATGAAGACGAGGTACACAAAACCCCCGAAACCGAGGAAGGCGACGAACGCGCCGACGGCGATTTCGAAATCACTAAATTCGCGTCGCACGAGGAGCCCTCCAGAAAGAAAAATTCATAACGGGCCAGGATTCGACTTCGTACTGGATAACCGGTTCTTCGGAATCTTTTGTGGAGTTGCCAGAAATGAAGCGGCATACTTTTTCAACGGCTTCAGGGGACGGCAGCACACCATCGGCGATTGCATTCGCATCGGCTGCAGAGATATGGAGAAGATTGGTTAGCTTTGAGACGGATATTTCTGGATAGCCCTTCGCTATGAGATTAACCATGAGCGCAAAACTGAGTGCGCGTCCGGAGGCTTTTGAGGGACCTTCGCTTTTGGTATTCGGCATTTCGTTTGTCCTTTGAACTTAATCAATTCACAAACGAATTTAAAACTTTAGGAATATAAAATCAATGCTGATAGTTTGAATAATTCCAATAGGAATTTAATGAGGCATAAAAAATCCGCCCGTAGGCGGTTCAAAAAATTAAATTCAGCCGTATGGAAACATGACTCTAAGTACGGTTTTCCAGAAAATACTTACGGCAACGATTACGCCCGCTGCCGAAAGGCCTAGATAAATATTATCTTCGCCTAATTTTTTTGAGATGTAGAGCGCCACCAGCAAGACAATTAGTCCTAAATGTGTGGTGTAAAGGGAAACGTATATTCCGATAAAGAAGTATACGGAAAATAGCATTGATAAATAGAAAAACGGGTTGTACTGAAGTTTTAATTTTTTCTCTGTTTTCTCAGTCAAAATATAAAATAGGCCCCCAAGAAGTCCGATAAACAATGGATGGACAAGAATTCGGTAGAGCGTTGAATCCGAGAGCATGTTGTCTCCTATAGCTCCACATACTTGCCAACCGCCACTCCGGCGATCCGCATACTCTGGGTAAACGGCTGGAATTTAGGGCCTGGCCAATCTGGATTAAGGGCCTTTAGGTAGTAGTCAGGGCCGTCCTTTACCAGTTTCTTTAGCGTTGCTTCGGGATCAGCTGCGCCGTCATCTACCGCCGCCACAATACGGCCGGATTCTGCTGGTACTTCAGGATCAATGAAGACAATGTCACCTTCGTAAAACATCGGCTCCATGGATTCGCCTCTGACCTTTAGTGCAAATCCCTCGTTACTAATGCTCACTGGGCAGATATACCATTTATCGAGATCATCAAGAGAAGAGACCGGAGTGGGGAGCCCCGCTTGTACCCAGCTGATAAGAGGTACGCGGCGAAAACCTGCTACAGGAGCGGCATCCTTTGGAAGGTCAGGCGTGTAAATCAGTTGCGCTACTGAAACATTTAATACACGAGCTATCGCCTCAGTAGTATCGATACCCGGCTGTTTTGTCTTGCCCGTAAGTATCTTATTGATTGCCGACTGGGTAAGACCTGCGGATCTTGCTAATTCGTTTTGAGAGACGCCGTGTTTTTCCATCAGCGCTCTTAAGTTTTGAGCAAAAGTAGACATCGCACGATCTCAATAAAAATTCCAATGGGAATATTTTAACAGTCTTAAAGTTGTGTGCATATTCCGAAAAGAATTAGAATCTATTAACTAAAGTTGTAATTCTTGAGGTTTATATGGCCGCTTCATTACTCTCACCGGACGCCGCAGTTTTCAAACTTGAAAAAGCCGGACTCAAACAGCATCAAATCGCCGCTCTGCTCGGTATCGCCCAGGGCACAGTCAGCAAGATCAAATCAAAACGCTACACAGAAGTCAGCTACAAGATTGTCGACAAACTCAGAGAACTTGTCGCCCAGCTTTGTACGGAAGAAACCAAAAAAGAGAAAGCAACAAGGAGTGAATAAAGATGTGCAAGTTTTTAAAGGTCAAAAACACCGTAATCAATACGGCCTTTATCCAAAGAATTAGATACATTCCTGAAGAACAAACAATTTATATCTACATGGACAGCGCGTCCGGTATTGGGGAGGCGGTTAAGACGTACCGTATATCCCATGTCAACGACGCCGAATGGCTTTTATTTATCGGAATTTTGGATTCAGATAAAGTAGTAGCTTCTTGGGAGATCGAATAATGACCCAAGAGAAAGTTATTACTTTCGGCCAGGGCGCACAGCGCCTTGTCGATAACGGTTATTTGCCAATACCGATCAAACCGGGAGAGAAATTCCCGGACCTTGAGAAAGGGTGGACGTCCTACCGCTTCAAGTCAGAGGACGCTAAAAAGCATGCCGGCTGCGGCATAGGCCTGCTCACCGGACAGGGCGAGCATAAAGTGATCGGCATTGACTGCGACATCACAGACTTCGAGCTCCTCCAGCTGATCTACGACAAACTCTCCAAGATGTGCGGCGGCAGCCACAAGTTCTTATCGCGCGTTGGCCGCAGGCCCCGGACATTGTTCTTAGTCCGGACGGATAAAAGTTTCTCCAAAGTCTCCTCGCATAAATTCCTGGACGACCGCGGCCAGGAGCAGCAGCTGGAGATCCTCGCGAACGGTCAGCAGTTTGTTGCCTTCGGCCGCCATAAGGTTACCGGCCAGCCGTACTCATGGGGCACTGTCGATCGCACGCCGCTCGATCATCCGGCCGAATCCCTGGCAATGGTCACGATGGAGGAGGCTCAGTCGCTTGTCGGAATTGTCAACGACTACGCAGTCAAGCACGGCTGGAAGTTAAAGGAAAGAGGCGGCGCCGGCCGCTCCGTGTCGGCAAACGCAGGGCCGCTCACGGCCTTCGATGTCGAATGCATGAAGTGCAGAAACATCCCGCTCTCGGAAGCCAGGAAGATCATCAGCCATATTGACGCAGACGCATACAAGGACTGGCTTGAGGTCGGTATGGCGCTGCACCTGGAGTACGACGGCTCGGACGAAGCATTCCGACTCTGGGACGAATGGAGCAGCAAGTCGGCAAATTATCCGGACAAAGGATCCAAGGCACTCGCGGAAAAATGGGCGTCATTTGTTGAAATCGGCAAATGCAAGGAAGAGCTGATCCGCATGCCGACCGTAATCGCCAAAGCTGAAGAGGCCAAAGCGAGCAGAGAAAAGCAGATGCGAATCGCGGCCAAAGCGGAATTCACTGCCGCGCTGGCTAAATGCTCCGATGAGTTTGACGTCGAGACATTAGCGAGAAAAACCTCACTGTCCAATCGAGCAGACAGAGAGGTTTTCACGAATTACGCCTTAAAGCGCCTGAAAGAATTGGGCGCCGGATCAATCACAAAGACGAGTATACAGGGATGGTTTAAGAAAAGTACCTTTTCCGACTACGCACCCAACGAGCTCGGCCTGGCCGAACGCATGCGCGACACCTACAAAGGCGGTCTCAAATGGGACTGCATTAACGGTCAGTGGTACACCTGGAACGGAATCCGCTGGAAGAAGACGCCCAACGAGGCAATCATGGGCTACGCCAGGATGACCGTGGAGTCGTTATTCGAGGAAGCCAAAGGCCTCGACAGCGAAAGCGCGGTCAAGCTCAAAGACTTCGCCTCCAAGTGCTGCAATCCCAAGACCTGGGAGAACATGCTCAAGGCTTTTAAGTCTTTCTCCGACGGAGACAACAGCGTACTTATCAGCCCGCACGAGCTCAACCAAAATCTGCGCTACTTCGGAGTGAACAACGGCGAGATCGACCTAAAGACCGGTGAATTTATTCCCGGGGATCCCGCGCACATGATTACGCTCCACTCTCCGGTCAACTATGACAAGGCCGCGACTTGTCCTTATATCGACGCCAGGATGCTGGAGATATGCAACGGTGATCCGGAGATCGTTGAGTTCTATTACGACATTTTCGGCGCCGGCATGACGGGGCGCCTGCGCAGATCGTTCTTAATCATGTTCGGTTTAGGCCACAACGGTAAATCCGCGCTGCTTAACCTGGCGATCAAGATGATGGGCAACGGCCAAGAGGGCTATCACGTCGGAGCTGACCAAAAGACTTTTATCGAGGGAAAAGGCGGCTCGGCCGGCGGCGCCAGAGAAGACATCACGCGACTTAAAGACAAGCGGCTGGTGACACTCGTGGAGACCTCCGACGGCAGCCGCTTAAATAGTTCGCTCGTCAAACAGCTCACCGGCGGGGACCCGATGACCGGGCGCCAGACGTGGGCCAAGAGTTCAATCACTTTCACGCCGTGCTGTCTGCCGGTTCTTGTGTCCAACCATAAGCCGATCGTTGAGGATCAGAGCGAAGGCATGTGGGATCGACTGCTGCCAGTGCGCCACTTAGGCAACTTCAATGCCGAGCGCGCTGATCCCTTATTTGACCAAAAGTCTGAGGCCGAGCTCTCCGGTTTCCTGAACAAGTGTATTGCCGGCGCCCTCCGCTTTCAGCAGCGCGGCTTGCGGGTTCCGGACGCCATCCGCCGGGAGCAGAAAGCATACAGATCGGCCCAGGACCCAATGTCAGATTTTTTCGCAGAGCACTGCGTTATCGAGCCCGATGCGCGGTGGCCGCGGAGTGAGGCTTACAACGCCTGGAAGCAGTATGCAAGGG
>CDYN01003914.1_pt1 | contig 29407 bp, 26 predicted proteins | sample 554911 | NCBI WGS metagenome assembly CDYN01 (sample SAMEA3182083, study PRJEB8094) | gut metagenome | biome: human; feature: gut; material: Stool; isolation source: human stools | place: Canada | collected 2012-12-04
GCGCCGGGAAAGCTCGGCATCCAAGCTTTTAGCGGGGCTGATCCTGTCGCGTCGTGCCACACCCGTAGTAGGAAGCGTGAGCACGTACCAGCGTACAGTCTTCAGGTCATGACGCTTGCCAACCCGCGCCGTACCCCTCTCCGAGCGACCGTCTCTCAAAACATTCATCATTATGATTATCTTTTCCTAAGATTATATCAAGATCTCCACTCAAGCCTCACGACAATTCAAAGCCCTACCAAGAGCACCGTATTTACTCCTGATAAACAACACTTTATGTCTTTAAAAATGGCTTTTCTGAAAATCACCATCGCTTGAAATATTAAGCTACTCGGGAAGTAGCTTAAAAGGTTGGAAAATGGTTATTACCCAGTTGTAGAGACGGAGCGTGCTCCGTCTCCCACCGTCTGACAGTAATTTAGAATACCATTTTGAGGGGATGAGACGGGGCGTGCCCCGTCTCTACAAGAATGTATGTTCGATTTTTAGGAGGGACGTGATGATGTAGGAAATACGAGATCATTTCGTCTCTATTGCCATGTCTATGCACTAGGAATAAGAACGAAGATTTAAGGAGAATCAAGGTCGGAGCACAAACTAATGAACAAACTAAGCCTTATGATTGCTTGTTATTTGTTATTTTTTATTACTTTTGCGCCGTGAAAGAATACGCTACTTCCCGAGTAGCAAGCCTCTTACCCCACTTTGGGTATCGGTTTACACACGCTCTCAAAACAATTCCGGTTCACTGTCGACAAACGTTCCAACGAGAAGCTCTTCAAATAGATCTGTGTTGTCTTAATAGACTTATGCCCCAACAACTCACTGATAACCTCGATCGATACATCTTGTTCCTTCAAGAACGAGGCGAATGAATGACGGATCGTATATGAGGTGACCGGAAGCGTAACGCCTGTCGATCTCGCCAACAACTTCAACTCACGGTTAAAGCGGGACAAGGTCCTGTTATATTCTTTGTAGGCCGCCTCACCGGTTCTCCTTCCACTCAAAAAAGGAAATAAATAAAAGGATTCCTTTGCCGTACAAGCGGACAACTCATCCAACAGCCGCAACGCCCCGGAGGGAATCTCCAGCTGTATGAGAGATCCGCTCTTTTGTCGGTGATACTGCAATATCCCATCCCGGATATTCTCCCATTTCAAATGCGCAAGATCCACAAACGCTATCCCGCTGAACGCAAACATCAACCGAACGGTCAACTGTACACGCCGCAAGGACGGATCCCCCAACGGGGCGTTAAACATACGCTCCAGCATCTCTCGCGGCAACGCCTTCTTCCGCTTGCTTTCAACGCCCGTGAAGACATCTTTGAACAGGTTGGGTACAAAGGGAGCCTCGTCCGCTTCCACGGCCAAGTTATAAATGTGACGGATCCGGCGCATATAGGTGGACACCGTATTCAACGAACGGCCCCCACCCAACAACCATGACTGATAGCACAAGAGCGTATCCCTATTAATATAGGAATAAGGTATCTTCTCCATACCGCAGAAACACTTGAACGAGTTCAAGGCATCTTGATAACTCTTCGCCGTGGAATAATGCTTTTTTTCACGCAGACGAGCTATGTAGACTAACAGGCCCATAACAAAATCTTCTTCTTTTTTCATATCTTCTCCTTAATAAAAAGGCCAAAAATACTACCTTTGTACACTGTGTAAATAAAATCTATACAGATGAAGCAACACCTACGACCGATTATGTTTGTCGGAACCTGCTCTGATGCGGGTAAAAGCGTTATCAATGCGGCGTTTTGCCGTATTTTCAAGCAAGATGGTTATCAACCGGCACCGTTCAAGGCACAAAATATGTCCCTCAATTCCTACTCTACCCCGGAAGGCGGCGAGATGGGCCGGGCGCAAGTCGTACAAGCCGAAGCCTGCGGTATTTCCCCGCATACGGATATGAACCCGATATTACTAAAGCCGACAAATGATAAAAGCTCACAAGTCGTATTAAACGGAAAGCCAGTCGGCAATATGTCCGCCAAGGATTATTTCGGGATACAAAACCAGAAGGAGGAGCTATTTAAGGAAGCTATCGAAGCCTTCAACCGTCTGGAAGCTCGCTATAACCCGATCGTATTGGAAGGAGCCGGAAGCATCTCCGAACTAAACCTGCGAGACCGGGATATCACCAATATGCGTATGGCGATGAAAGCCGGCGCCTCCACCTATCTGATCGCAGATATAGACCGGGGGGGCGTATTCGGCTCTGTATATGGAACGATCGCTTTATTACGACCGGAGGAACGAGTGTTAATGAAAGGGGTTATCATCAATAAGTTCCGTGGAGACGCCTCTTTATTCGAGGAAGGACGGAGCCTATTAAAGGAATTGACTGGGATTCCCGTGGTCGGCGTAATTCCATGGTTTCGGGATATCAAGATAGAGGAAGAGGATTCCGTAGCGTTGGATATGAAAAATAACACTTATAAAGACGGGAAAATCAATGTAGCTATCATCCTGCTGAAACGAATGTCTAATTTCACGGATTTTGATGTATTGGAGATGGACCCCCGTTTCAATCCGTATTATACCAACAATATCGATGAGATAGAGAAAGCCGACATCATCCTGCTCCCCGGCTCAAAGAATACGTTATCGGACTTACAAAGCCTGCGGGCCAATGGGATAGCGATGGCGATTATCCGGGCGCATAAAGCGGGTAAAAAGGTGATCGGTATTTGCGGTGGCTATCAAATGATGGGAGTCCGCTTGGAAGATCCGGAAAGTATCGAGGGAAATATCCCGGCGATTCCCGGTCTCGGTCTTCTGCCTCAATGCACAGTCATCGAGCAGGAGAAGATCACGAGACAAAGCGACTTTGCTTTCCTCCCCTCCTCGGAGAATAAGGATTGTAAAGGATACGAAATACATATGGGACGAACCACCCTATTGGGTGACGCCCCCGAACAGCCCGTAGCCCGACTGGAAGACGGACGAACGGACGGATATTACCTTAACAACCGATGCTGGGGAAGTTATATGCATGGTATCCTTGATAATCCGGCCGTATTGGACAACTTAGCTGAAGGCTTTGACACGGAAACGACTACAGGCCCTTTCGATTATGCCGCTTTTAAGGAAGAGCAGTATGATAAACTCGCCGCCCTCGTAAGGGAGCACGTGGATATGGAATATATTTATAACAGTATTAAAAACTAATATCATGAACAGACGTACTTTTATGCAAAAAACCGGACTTATCATGTCCGGACTTACTTTATCGCCGCTTATCGGTAAATCGTATTCCTCCATATACGGACAAACCGCCCCTAGCAACAAAGTAAAGGTAGCCCTCATCGGATGCCGTAGCATGGGATACGGGGATTTGAATACTTTTCTTGATTATCCGGAGACGGAATGCGTGGCTCTTTGCGATGTCGATGACGAATGGTTAAACAAACGGGCTGCCGACGTTGAGAAGAAAACAGGGAAAAAAGTACCTCACTTATATAAGGACTGGCGACGAGTAATCGATAATAAAGACGTAGATGTAGTCATTATCGGTACGCCGGACCATTGGCATTGCCTTCCGACGGTCTGGGCTTGCCAAGCGGGAAAAGACGTATATGTAGAGAAGCCGCTCTCCAATACGATCGAGGAATGTAACCTGATGGAAAAAGCCGCCCGTAAATATAACCGGATCGTACAGGTAGGCCAATGGCAACGTAGCGACCCGCATTGGGACGAGGCGGCTAATTTCTTGAAAGCCGGAAATATCGGACGGATCCGTACGGTCAAGGTCTGGGCTTACCAAGACGGCAAGCCGACACTTCCGGTTAAACCGGATTGCGACGCTCCCGCCGGTGTGGATTACGATATGTGGCTAGGCCCGGCTCCTAAACGTCCGTTCAATCCTTATCGCTTTCATTATAATTTCCGTTTCTTCTGGGACTATGCCGGAGGCTTGATGTCGGACTGGGGCGTACATTTACTGGATTATGCCCTTGAGGGAATGAACGCGGGTCTTCCCACCCGTGTATTCTCAGGCGGCGGCAAGTTCGCCTATCCGGACGACGCTATGGAGACGCCCGATACTTTAATGGCAACTTACGCCTATAAAGATTTTAATATCATCTGGGATCACGCCTGCGGAATCAATCACGGACTCTATAACCGTAAGGAAGGATTAGCGTTCTATGGGGAGAATGGTACGATGGTACTCGACAGGGCCGGTTGGGAAGTCATACCGGTCGTATCCAATAACGTAGCTCGCATGGAAGCCGTTCCTTTCAAGAAAGGAGAAGGCAAAGGACTTTATAATCATGTGGGAAACATGTTGAGCTGCATTAAAAGCCGTGAGCTTCCGAACGCCGATGTCGCTATCGGTGCCCGTGTAGCGAAGATGGCTCATCTGGCGAATATCTCCTGCCGGGTTCAACGGGAAGTTCATTGGGATGATAAAAACAATTTGTTTGTCGGCGATAACGAAGCTACCGCCTTGTCGAAAGCCTATTACCGGGCACCTTGGGAATTACCTAAATTGTAACAATCGCAGCATAACGTTAAAATTTTGACAAACAATAAACAATGCCCTAGTAAGCTTGTTAGAACTATAAAAAACGAACAATACGTTTAATTCTAAATTAATACAGCTATGGCAAAAGAAAGCGTCAAAATTTTAAGAGGGAAATTGGATGTCGACAATTTATTATCTCAACTAAACGCCGCGTTAGCGGAAGAATGGCTAGCATACTATCAATATTGGGTAGGAGCCTTGGTCGTTGAAGGAGCCATGCGTTCCGACGTACAAGGTGAATTCGAGGAACATGCCGAGGAAGAAAGGCATCACGCCCAATTATTGGCAGACCGGATCATCGAATTGGAAGGAGTTCCGGTACTTGATCCGAAACAATGGTTTGAATTAGCCCGATGCAAATATGATTCACCGACAGACTTTGACGTAGTAAGCCTTCTGAACCAGAATGTCGCCTCCGAGCGTTGCGCCATCTTGCGTTATCAAGAAATCGCTAAATTCACGGACGGCATCGACTTCACGACTTGTGATATCGCTAAGCATATCTTAGCTGAGGAAGAAGAACACGAGCAAGATCTGCAAGACTATTTGACAGATATCGCACGTATGAAAAAATCTTTCCAGAAATAATTTAGGAAAGGGAAAACTCTTTACAACAAAAATCCCTTGAGAGAATGTCTTAGAGACATTCTCTCAAGGGATTTTAATTTCAAGCACATTAATGCTTTGTCCCATGCAACAAAGCGTCATATAATAAGGCATCCGCCACTTCCAAAGCGATTTCCTCATCTTTCAGATTCCTCAAGATCGTCAAGCCGAACTCAAACATAAAACCCGGCCCCTTGCTTGTGATGATATTTCCATCCTGCTCTACTCCATTATCCGTAGGGGTAGCGCCTACCATTGTTGGCTCGAAGAAAGGAAAACAGGTAGCCCTTTTCCCTTTTAGCAATCCAAGACCACCTAAAACCATCGGTCCGGCACAGATAGCACCGATTAATACGCCTTCCTCCGTTTTCTCCTTGACTAATTCTTTCAAATGGGCATGCGCATTTAAATGGTTGCTTCCGGGTATTCCACCCGGCAAAATCAAGGCATCGACACAACTGAAATCCGCCTCCTCGAACAGGTAATCAGCCATTACCGGAATATCATGAGCTCCTATCACCAATCGGTCACCCGTAATAGATACCATCATAACCCGTACACCACCACGCCTCAAGACATCAATCGTACCCAAGGCCTCTATTTCCTCAAAGCCTGTCGCTAAAAAGACAACCGCATTTTTCATTTCTTTTTTATTTAATATAGTTGACATTCACTTAAAACAGAAGGATCATCCTTCTCCACAACAGCCTTATCCGTAACAACCAATGGTAAGGTGAACCAGAAAGTGGAACCTTTGCCAAGCTCAGATCGCACACCGATCTCACCACCCAACTGCTCTACAATCATCTTGCAGATAGGTAGTCCCAAACCAGCCCCTTGATAAAAATCATCCAATTTCACGAAACGCTCGAAAACAGACTCCAGCTTTTCCTCTGATATCCCGATTCCGGTATCCATGACAGAGACACGTACGAACATATCTTCCACCTCATAAAAAAGCGAGATAAAACCTTTGGAAGTAAACTTAATGGCATTAGACAAGAGATTTAACAAGACCTGTTCTACCCGGTGCGGATCGATCCACAGACGAACAGAAGGCATGGCGACCGAGTTATATAATAATGCCACATCGGAAGTCATCTTCAAGGATTGTACCACATAGGCCTCTTGGCAAATATCCCTCAACTCAACTTCCGACACGTTATAGTTTAACCGACCGGACTCGATCTTCGACAAATCTAGGATATCGTTAATCAGTTTCAACAATAAATCGCAATTCTTATTTATAATCGAAAAGTATTCCCTTTGCTCACTGGCATTAGTCGTTTCCGTCACGAGATGGGCAAAGCCAACGATAGCATTCAGCGGGGTCCGGATCTCATGGCTCATATTAGCGATAAAAGCGTTTTTCATCTTATCCGCCTCTTGTACTTTCATCAGCGCCAACTGGTCCTGACGCTGCTCCGTGATATCATTCAGCATGACCAATAACAGAGGCGAGGCTCCCGGGTCCGGATTCGTGATCAGTAAACGTACGATATTTACGATTCTCACCTCTCCATTCGGTTTCTCATACTCGACCATTTCCTTTACCATACGTCCCGTCTTGATCGTATGGTAATCTTCCGTTCGGATCTCATGCGCCCGCCGGGAATCAGGGAAAAGCTCGAAATCCGTCTTCCCTAAGATATCTTCCGCCTTGACCCCCGTAAATTCCTCCGCCGCCTTATTAAAATAGATATACCGGAAACCGTTGAAAATATCTTTCACCGTGATCTCCACAAATACGTTCGACAAGATCGTATCCATCAAGATATTTAAGAAGTTGATCGTATGCTGGCTTTGGCGCATCTCAAGTTCGTTATCGCTCGCGGATGGTGTCAAAGTGGCTTTTTCCAGATCGGCTTCCAGTCTCTCAATCCTTTGAATCAACTCTTCTTTGGAAAGGTGGTCATATTTTCCCATGGCCCATACATAAAGTTAAATTGCGTAATGGACAAAAATAACTATTATTTTTTTATTTACAACGGCTTACCGCCTAATAATTCTTATTTTCAAAAGGTCATTACTAATATTTTGACACAAAAGCATGGCATTATCCAAAATAAAAGATACATTTGCAATCTAATTTCATGAATTAAACACACTCTAATTGAAAAAACGATGATGTATTGGCAGAAAGAAATAGAAACCATGGATCGTAAAGATCTGGTAAAATTCCAACTGGAACGACTGAAACAAACCATAGAACTAGCGGGCAACTCCCCTTTTTACCATAAGATATTCAAAGAGAAAGGAATTACCCCGGACAGTTTTCAGTCCTTGGAGGATTTACAAAAACTTCCGTTTACAACGAAAGATGATCTTAGAAATAACTATCCGTTCGGATTGGCTGCCATCCCATTACAGAAATGCGTACGTATCCACTCTTCCAGTGGAACGACAGGTAATCCTACCGTTGTCTTACATTCCGCCAAGGACTTGGACCAATGGGCTAACCAAGTAGCTCGTTGCATGTATATGGTAGGGCTAAGGGATACGGACGTATTCCAGAATACATCCGGCTACGGCATGTTTACCGGTGGCCTCGGTTTCCAGTATGGAGCAGAAAAATTAGGTGCGTTGACAGTGCCTGCGGCGGCCGGTAATACCAAACGACAGATTAAGTTCATCACCGATTTCGGCACCACCTGTTTACATATCATACCGAGCTATGCCACTCGTTTGGCCGAGGTTATGTATGAGGAGGGAATAGACCCCAGAAAGGATACCAAACTACACACCGTATGTATCGGTGCCGAGCCTCACTCGGAAGAACAACGTAAACGCATCGAGCAGCTTCTGGGTGTCAAGGCTTACAACTGTTTCGGTATGTCGGAGATGAACGGGCCGGGTGTAGCGTTCGAATGTACGGAGCAGAACGGCTTGCATATCTGGGAAGACAACGTGATCGTAGAGATCGTAGACCCGGTTACCTTGCAACCGGTGCCCGAGGGAGAGGTCGGAGAATTGGTATTAACGACCATCAACCGGGAGGCGATGCCTTTACTCCGTTATCGTACCCGTGACCTTACTTGCATCTTACCGGGTGATTGCCCTTGCGGACGTACCCATAAACGCCTAGCCCGTTTCAAAGGACGTAGCGACGATATGATAATCTTGAAGGGCGTGAACCTATTCCCCATCCAAATCGAAAAGATATTGATGCAATTCAAGGAGTTAGGCAGTAATTATTTGATCACCCTCGAAACGATCGGTAACAGCGACGAGATGTTGATCGAGGTTGAGTTGAGCGACCTATTCACCGATGATTATTCCGCCTTGCAGCGCTTGACGAAAGGTATCACCCGTCAGTTGAAGGACGAATTATTACTTACACCACGTATCAAGCTGGTAGCCAAGGGATCTTTGCCAACCACAGATGGCAAGGCGGTACGAGTGAAAGATCATCGCAAGCTTTGTTAAATAAACAATTAAAATAACACCTTATGACAGTCAATCAAATTTCTATTTTCCTAGAAAACAAGTACGGGAAATTAAGCGAGATATTAGCGTTATTGGCGGAAGAGCGCATCCGCATCATCGCAGCCACCGTAGCCGACACCTCCGAGTATGGAATCCTTCGTATCATCGTAAGCGATCCCCAGAAGGCATACAAGATATTAAAAGAAAACAACGTCAGCGCAAACCTGACCGACGTATTAGCGATCGTAACCAGCTCATGCGCCGGAAGTTTTGCCAATACATTATCTTATTTCACGAAAGCGGGCATCAGCATAGAATATATGTATTGTTTCTCCATCCGGGAAAAAGCGATCTTGATCTTGCGTACGAACAACCGGGAAAGCGCCCGTGAGGTAATCCGCCGTCAGAATCTCGAGTATATCTGTGAAAGTGATCTAATAAAACTTTAATAGGCACGGATATATGTTCGGAATCAGCGACCCCGGTATTTGGCTGGCTTACCTTCTAGCGTTCGCCTGCCTCCTATTTTCTATTTGGTTCGGGATAACCACTTGGAATAAAGAAGACGACGAAAAAACAAACCCTACTAAAGAATCACGAAAATGAGTACGCTAACATTAGGCATTATTGTCATTATTTACATGTTTGTAATCGCTTGGTTAGGGTATCTCGGATACAGGCAGACGAAAAACGCCAGTGATTATTTATTAGGCGGACGAAAAGTAAACCCCATTATCATGGCCCTGTCTTACGGGGCGACCTTTATCTCGGCATCGGCGATCGTTGGTTTCGGTGGCGTAGCCGCTACGTTCGGCATGGGTATTCAATGGCTTTGCTTATTGAACATGTTCATGGGCGTAGTGGTAGCCTTTATCTTTTTCGGACGAAGGACCCGGAAGTTAGGCGAGGCACATAACGCACGGACTTTCCCGCAATTATTGGGATTACACTATAAGTCCCGGTCTATACAGATCTTTATCGCCTCGATCATTTTCATCGGCATGCCCCTCTACGCCGCCGTGGTGATGAAGGGAGGAGCCGTCTTCATTGAGCAGATGTTTCATATCGACCTTCATCTGGCCTTGTTGATCTTCACCTTGATCGTAGCGGCCTACGTGATTACGGGCGGAATCAAGGGAGTACTTTATACGGATGCGTTGCAAGCGGTTATCATGTTCGCTTGTATGCTATTCCTGCTATTTTGGTTTTACCATATCATGGACATGGGCTTTATCGAGGCAAACCAGAAGTTGACGGATATCGCCCCCATGGTGCCCGAACGCTTCAAGGCCTTGGGACATCAAGGATGGACAGCTATGCCCATCTCAGGCTCTCCACAATGGTATACATTGGTTACCTCATTGATCCTTGGCGTAGGAATCGGTTGCTTAGCGCAGCCACAACTAGTCGTACGCTTCATGATGGTGGAAAGTACCAAGCAACTCAACAGGGGCGTATTGATCGGCTGCGTATTCTTGATTGTCACGGTAGGGGCGATTTATCACGTGGGAGCCTTGTCTAATTTGTTTTTCCTCAAGACGGAAGGTGTAGTCGCCCCCGAGGCGGTAAAAGATATGGACAAGATCATCCCCCTATTTATCAATAAAGCGATGCCGGAGTGGTTCGGGGCGGTTTTCATGCTTTGTATTCTCTCTGCCAGTATGTCTACCCTTAGCGCGCAATTTCATACCATGGGAGCGGCTTTCGGGGCAGACGCATTCCCCAAACTAGGACGTAGCAAAAATCCGAACTCTACATTAGGTGTACGTATCGGCGTGCTATGCTCTATCTTGGTCAGCTACGTTATCTGCTATACGCTAAGCGCAAGTATTATCGCACGAGGCACCGCCTTGTTCATGGGTATTTGCGCGGCTACATTCCTACCTACCTATTTCTGCTCGCTATATTGGAAAGGGGCTACCCGGCAAGGGGCCTTGGCCAGCTTATGGGTAGGAGGCTTGGCCAGTTTATTCGCCATGTTGTTCCTTCATAAGGCGGAAGCGGCTCCGGTAGGACTTTGCAAGGCTTTATTCGGACAAGACGTCTTGATCGATGTATATCCGTGGCATGCGATAGATCCGATCTTATTTGCTTTGCCATTATCGGCGATAACGATTGTTTTGGTTAGCCTAGCGACTCAAAAGAAGGCTTTTTAGCTTTTCTTATGAACCTCAAAACACTAATTAGCATTTATTCTATTGACAGATATATAGAAAACAGTACATTTGCACTGTGGTTTTTTCATAATAGTATTAGATTTAAGGTTAACAAAGTTGGTTAGGGGTTGCCGGGAGGCAATCCTTAATTGTTTTATAGAGGTCTAGATATGATTAAATACATTTTTCTACTATTCATACTTTGTTGCTCCGGTTGCCGGCACGCACAAACGGAAGATACCGTAATCAAGGTTTCGGTACTTCGTGGTCCATCCGTTATCGCATTCGCCGATTGGCTTGAGAATCCTCCAATTATAGATAACAAAAAAGTACAAGTAAAAGTGGTAGACTCGCCTGATCTGGCGCAAGCCTTACTGATCAAGCAGGAGACCGACATAGCCGTACTCCCCATGATCAATGCGGCGAACTTGTACAATAAAGGGATCAAGATTAAACTAGCGGGATGCCCGATCTGGGGAACCCTTTACCTCGTCGAGAAAACACCCTTAAAAGAACCGGCATTGTATGTATTCGGCAACGGTACGACTCCCGATATCCTTACCCGGTACTATCTCGGCCGCCGGCGATCAGACTATCCGTTGAATTACGCCTTCAATACCGCCGGGGAAATCACCCAAGGCATCTTAGCCGGAAAAGTAAATCGTGCCGTGCTCGGGGAACCGTTTCTAAGCATCGCTTTACGGAAAGACAGCAGCTTACGAATAACTGCGGACTTGAATCACTTAACAGACAGCGATACCCTCGGATTCGCCCAAACAGCGGTCGTATACACCCCGACGATGGAGAAATATCGTATCGCTTTTGAGGATGCCTTACGAGCCTCCTGCCAAAAAGCCGTACGATATCCGAAAGAGACCATCCATTCTTTGGAAGAACATGGAATCTTCGCCCAAGGGGCCTTAACTCCTGAGAGTATCGAGCGGTGTAAAATCCATTATTTATCGGCTATCGAGGCGAAAAACGCCGTCATGGATTTCCTGCGTCTCATCGAACAGTATGAACCTAAGGCCGTCGGCGGGAGGCTTCCCGATGCCGGATTTATCCCCGAAAAACAATGAGATTGCGAAAAACAATCACTACAATAGTCGCTACCGCTATCCTCTTGGCGGGATGGCAACTATTCGCCGTTATAGCCAACCAACCGGAGCTGATACCTTCACTTCCCCGACTCGTACGGACACTTTGCGAATGGCTCGTCTCCGGTAGTTTCTATCAGTCGGTCGGAGCGACTATACTCCGGGGAATCTTAGGCATGTCGATCTCATTCGTTTGTGCGATAGGGATGGCCGGGTTATTCGCCCGTTTTGAGTGGGTGTATGAATTATTCAGACCTCTGCTTGCCATCATGCGCTCGATCCCGGTCATATCCTTCATACTTTTGGCGCTTATATTCCTAAATCCGGAAAGTATCCCTTTGATGATCGCCTTCCTCACCATGTTCCCGCTACTAACAGAGAATCTGACACGGGGAATCCTCGACCTACGTCCGGGTTTATCCATTATGGCACGTCAGTTCCATATCAAATGTTCCAATGTCTTATTCCAGATCATCTATCCGCAGCTAAAGCCATTCTTATATAGCGGACTTGCCTCCGCCGCCGGATTCGGCTGGCGTGCGATCATTATGGGAGAAGTCCTGTCGCAATGCGCATTCGGAATCGGAAGCGAGATGAAAAGGGCGCAAAACTTTATCGCTGTCCCTGAGCTACTCGCTTGGACAATCGTGGCGGTATTCATCAGTTTCTTTTTTGACAAAGGAATTAGCAAAGTCGCTGATATCACCCCTAAAATATCTTTCGCGAATGAGGATCAGACCATCCCGACCCCTACATTATCAGTTTTAGACACGAAAGATATAAGTTACCAATACGGCATACAGCACTTTTCCCATTCCTTTCAAAAAGGGATTATTTATGGAATTAGCGCACCTTCAGGCAAAGGAAAAACAACGTTATTAAACCTAATCGGAGGTATCTTATTACCTACGGAAGGAGAGATACATCCCACAAGACACTTTGGAATCGCCACCATATTCCAACAACCGCAACTCCTGCCCCATCTAACCGCAGAAGAAAATATCATCCTCCCCCTCTCCTCTTTTCTCACGGAGGAGAAAGCCCGGCGAATCGCCCAAAAACACTTACAGGAAATGGAAATGGAGCCCTTCGGGAACCGATACCCCAAAGAGCTTAGTTACGGACAGCAACAACGTATCGCTATAGCGAGGGCATTGGCATACCCTTCTCCTCTCCTTTTGATGGACGAGCCGTTCAAAGGCTTGGATGAAGCCCTAAGCCATCGCATCATAGAACGAATACGAGAAAAGCAAATGAAAGAAGAACGGATCATTCTTTTCACGTCACATAATCCGGATGAGATTCGGTTGTTGGCGGATGAGGTGATTTACCTATAAATTCCAACCAAACTTGAATGTCTTATTTCACTTTCATCGGTTGGCAAGGTATCGTAAACCAGAATGTAGAGCCCTTTCCCTCCTCCGACTCAACCCCGATTTTACCTTTCAACTTCTCAATAATCGTCTTGCAGATAGAAAGCCCTAATCCTGTTCCTTGCTTAAAGCTGTTCAATTTCACGAAACGATTGAATATGCTCGCTTGAGACTCCTTACTGATTCCCATACCCGTATCCGTTACGTAGACATAGATACCATCATCGGTCAAACGATAACCAAACCGTATAGAACCCGAGCTGGTGAACTTCACGGCGTTGGAAAGGAAATTGGTCAAAACCTGAGTCAAACGGGTCTTCTCCGACACAATACAATAGTCATTACCGTCCGACTCAAAGATAACCTTTACATCCGGGGCCACTCTCAAGGCGAAAGCTTGCTGCTGGGGAGCGAATATCTCACTCAAACGCAGGGTCGTATAAATAAACTCCATCTTTCCGGACTCGATCTTAGAGATATCCAAGATATCACCGATCAACTGCAACAAAAACTCATTGCTACTCTCTATGATCCTCAGATATTCCTTTTTTTCCTCCTCATCGTCACTCTCCGCCAATAAGGTGGAAAAGCCGACGATGGCATTTAAAGGGGTACGTATCTCATGGCTCATGTTAGCGATAAAAGCGGACTTCATCCGGTCGCTCTCTTCCGCCAAACGCTTGGCCTGCACATCCGCCTCGTGCCGTTTATCGACGGTCATATCCCGAAGGATTCCGATCGAGCGGATCGGCTTGCCATCCGGATCGGCCTCATAGACCTCACCGATCTTCTCCAGCCATACATACTCATCCGAGAAATAACGACAAGGGAAACTGAATCGCATGGAATCGATCTCGCCCCGCATGAAAGCGGTTGTAATATTCTCATAGACCTTCCGGTAATCCGGATGGATCTTCTCCGTAAAACTAGCGTGGGTGATCTGCACATGCTTGATCTGGCCGTTTTCTTCCAAGGAAAGCTCCGCCGTACCGTTTACCAGATCCCAAAGCCACGGGTAGATCTTACCCGCTTGACAAGCGAGCGCCAAGCGCTTATTATAGCTATGCAACTCCTCCTCGACCTGCCTTTGCTTTGTAATATCCCATGAAATCCCTACTAAATAAGGAGGCTTATCCTCACGGGGCGCTAGCAGTTTCATCGTATCCATAGTACGCAAGATACCTTTCGGATCGATCATTTGCTCCACGAAACGCTGCATCTTACCCGTTTTCACCACCTCCTCGTCCATATCCCTGAAAGATTGGGCGACGACCGGATCTAGAAATAGGTCAAAATCCGTTTTCCCGACCACATCATTATGATATCGTCCGTAAAGTTGATTCATCAAAGGGCTGGAGTACACGTACCTGAAATTATCACCCGTATCCTTCACGAAAAAGTAGATGGGCAACGAGTCCACGATATTAGATAACAATCCTGCTAAATCCCTATAATCCTGTTCCAAAGTTTTGTTCTCCGTAGTATTAACTTCCATGTTGATTTTTTTAATCAAAGGCTTGAATATTCCGGCCGTAAAATTCTTGAAAATTAATGAAAGATACAAATAATAAGCCCAAGAAGTGAGCATCCCGACCGAAAATATAAGCAAAACCGTATATTTGTACTCCAATTCTAAGAAAACTAGATATGACAAACGTATTTCACACGCTTATAGCCCGTTTTCTACAAATTCCGGAAGGACAAGTGGAACGGACAATCGGGCTCTTGAACGAAGGCGCTACCATACCTTTTATAAGTCGTTACCGGAAAGAGGTGACCGGAGGATTAGACGAGGTGCAAATCGGTGCCATCAAAGATCAACTGGATAAACTGACGGAACTGCGCAAACGAAAGGAAACGATCCTCGCCACGATAGAAGAGCAAGAGAAACTTACTCCCGAGCTCCGGAAACGCATCGAGGAGTCTTGGGATAGCACCGAGATCGAGGATTTATATCTCCCTTACAAACCGAAACGGGTCACCAAGGCGGAGATCGCACGCCGGAAAGGACTGGAACCCTTGGCTAAGATCGTTATGATGCAAAACGAGAATAACCTATCCGCACGCATCAAGAGTTTTATCAAGGGGGAAGTGAAAAACGCCGAAGAAGCCTTGCAAGGGGCACGGGACATTATCGCCGAATGGATCAACGAGAACGAATCGGCACGTAATACCGTACGTAACTCTTTCGCTCATACCGCCATGATCACATCCAAAGTGATCAAGGGGAAAGAAGAGGAAGGCGCTAAATACCGGGATTACTTTGATTTCAGCGAGCCTTTGAACCGGGCCAGTTCCCATCGCTTATTGGCTCTCCGACGGGGAGAGGCGGAAGGTATCCTTCGTGTAAGTATCTCTCCCGACGCAGAATCTTGTCTGGATCGCTTGAACCGGCGTTTCGTAAAAGGTCGTGGAGAGGTTTCCGAGCAAGTGGCTACAGCTGTCGACGATTCTTTCAAACGCCTGCTGAAACCCTCTATCGAGACGGAGTTCTCCAACCAGAGCAAGGCGAAAGCCGATGAGGAGGCGATCCGGGTATTTGCCGAGAACCTCCGGCAATTGCTGCTCGCTCCTCCCTTGGGACAAAAACGGGTATTAGGCGTAGACCCCGGATACCGTACCGGATGTAAGTTGGTCTGTTTGGACGCACAGGGGAATTTACTGCATAACGAGGCGATCTTCCCGCATCCGCCCCAGAACGAGAAGGGCAAAGCCGCCGCTAAGGTCGCCCAGTTAGTAGCCACTTACGCCATAGATGCCATTGCCATCGGTAATGGTACCGCCAGTCGTGAGACTGAGCAGTTCATCACGAATATACGATACGACCGCAAGGTACAAGTGTTCGTAGTCAGCGAGAACGGAGCCTCTATCTACTCCGCGTCCAAGATCGCTAGGGAGGAGTTTCCCGAATACGACGTCACGGTACGCGGAGCTGTCAGCATCGGTCGCCGGCTGATGGACCCTTTGGCCGAGTTGGTCAAGATCGACCCGAAGAGTATCGGTGTCGGCCAATACCAGCATGACGTAGAGCAAAACGCCTTGAAAAAGAGTCTGGATCAAACCGTAGAGAGTTGCGTGAATCTGGTGGGTGTAAACGTGAATACGGCGAGCAAGCATTTGCTGACTTACATCTCGGGATTAGGCCCTACGTTAGCGCAAAACATCGTGAATTACCGGGCGGAGCACGGACCCTTCACTTCCCGGAAAGAACTGATGAAAGTCCCCCGTATGGGAGAGAAGGCTTTCGAGCAAAGCGCCGGATTCCTACGGATACCCGACGGAAAGAACCCGTTGGACAACTCGGCCGTACACCCCGAGAGCTACCCGATTGTCGAACGGATGGCCAAGGACCTAAAATGCTCGGTAGCCGACCTGATCACCGACAAAGCGCTTAAAAAGAAACTAAAACTAACGGACTACCTTACGGATAAGGTCGGGATGCCTACCCTGCTTGATATCATGGAGGAACTGGATAAACCGGGCCGTGATCCCCGCCAAACGATCCAAGTATTCGCGTTCGATCCTACGGTGAAAACGATCGAGGATTTGAAAGAAGGACAAGTATTGCCCGGTATCGTGACCAACATCACCAACTTCGGTTGTTTCGTCGATGTAGGGATCAAGGAAAACGGGCTTGTCCATATCTCCGAGCTGGCGGATCGTTTCGTAAGCGATCCTACCCAAGTGGTCTCCATCCATCAGCATGTCAAGGTGAAGGTTCTAAGCGTAGACCTATCCAGAAAACGTGTTCAATTATCCATGAAAGGGATCTAAACGATGAAAGAGAAGATTAATAAGACAAACGTGGCACGCCTGCTGGACAAGGCTAAGATCGCCTACCAGCTCGTGCCTTATGAAGTAGACGAGAATGATCTGAGCGCTACGCATGTCGCGGAGCAGCTAGGGGAAGATATCGCCCAAGTATTCAAGACCTTGATCTTACATGGCGATAAGAGCGGTTATTTCGTATGCGTGATCCCCGGAGCGGACGAGGTGGACTTGAAAAAGGCGGCCAAGGTATCCGGGAACAAGAAATGTGAGATGATCCCCGTGAAAGAGTTGTTACCGCTTACCGGTTATATCCGGGGAGGATGCTCGCCTATCGGCATGAAAAAGCATTTCCCTACATATATCCATCCTACGGCATCCGGCTTCGATAAGATCTATGTAAGCGCCGGACAACGAGGCTTGCAGATACAGATAGCCCCCGCCGATTTAATCAAGGTGGCGCAAGCTATAGAAGCGGATTTGATCGCATGATCTAACATCGCTGAGAGTACTTCGTAAGAAGTACTCCAGTACTCCGCAAAGAGTATCGCAGTACTTCCTAGGGAGTACTGGAGTACTCCTTATGAGGGACTGAGATCAAACAGCACATGATATCTTAGAATTTCTTAAACGTATACGTTCTTCCTTCGCAGCTCATTACCAGATTCGTCACAGATGACTGCTCGATCGTGAAAGTTTGTTTAGGTGAGGTCCAATCCGTATAACGCATGAATTGTTCCAAAGGCGTACCTCCATAGTTGACCAACTCCAGATCCAGTCTCGTATCTCCCTCCAACGTCTTATAACCGAAATTCGTACGATATACGTCCTTTGCCGGGTCATATAATTGGTACTCGAACAAAGAGGTCTGGAAGTTATACCAAACCGTATCCACCGTCTGGACCACCCCATTCGCCTCTACGGTTTTCAATTGCCATTTCCCTTCCAGCTTATGTTCCACCTTATTACAAGACACCAACGCCACGACAAAACAAGTTATCGCTATCAAATTTTTCATCATAATCCTCGTACTTATATACCTATATTGATTTGAAACGTCAAAGAAAAGAATTAATTTCCAAAGGACAAAGTTTTTAAGGATATCCTAGCCACAAATACCCAGAACTTTTTCTTCCTTCCCTTTGTTAATTGGGTAATTACAATACAAATATTATCCAATATGAAAACATTTATTGATAAAATGGATTATGCGGTCAAGAATTGGTGGTTATCACTATTGGTCGGACTGCTTTACATCATCGTCGCTATTTATTTAATGTTCGCGCCATTGGCGAGCTACGTAGCGCTTAGTATCTTATTCAGCGTCTCTATGTTCGTAAGCGGCTTGTTCGAGATCGCTTTCGCCTTGGCGAACAAAAAGGGTATCAGCAGTTGGGGATGGTATTTGGCCGGAGGTATTATCGACTTGATCTTAGGTATATTCTTGATGGCAAGCCCGGGACTTAGCATGGAGGTGCTTCCGTTTGTCTTGGCATTCTGGCTTATGTTCAGAGGCTTCTCGGCTACCGGTTACTCGATGGACCTGAAACGATACGGCACACGGAACTGGGGTTGGTACATGGTCTTCGGTATCTTGGCTATCCTTTGCTCCATCGGTGTTATCTGGCAACCCGCCCTAGGAGCCTTCACGTTGGTTTACATGATCGCTTATGCCTTATTAATAATAGGTATATTCCGTGTCATGCTATCCTTCGAACTGAAAAGCTTGCATAAAAGGAATAAGGAAGCACAAGCGGAATAAGTCTGATTCAAGGATTAATTGGTCTATTTTTAAATTATCCAGTAAGTCAACACCACTTTTATTATTTTTGTGTTCAATCATTAATAAATTAACGGATGAACGCAAACTTACCACAATTAGATTTGCCCCGGGATTATGTCGTAGGAAACGACATTACCGAGGCAATCTTAAACTTTTACAAGCAGACTTGCCGGTTAAAAGCAGGTATTTTCGTGTTATGCGTTGAAGGAAATTTACGGGCTTCCATCAACTTGACGGAGTACACGTTGAAACCGAATGATTTCATCACCTTGATGCCGGGAAGCATTATTCAGTTCTGTGAGCAGAAAGAGAGTTTCCGCCTTTCCTTTATAGGATTCTCATCCGAGTTCATGGACTGCGTGAACATGATAAAGTCTACGATGAGCGCCTTACCTACTATCTACGAGAATCCGATCATATCACTGAGTGAGGACCGGGCGGACTTCATTAACGATTATTTCCATTTGCTAGAGCGGGTACAAGCGAAAGAGAAATCCATAAACAGGGAGATGGTGAAACATATCCTGCTTACCATGATCCATGGGATCAGCGATTTGTATCAAGGGAAATCATGGCCTAACAAGATAACGACCCGTAGCGACGAGATCCACAAGAAATTCATCCAACTGGTGATGAAGAATTATACCTCAAAGCGGCAAACAGCTTTTTATGCCAGCCAACTAAGTATTTCTCCCCAGCACCTCTGCATGATCATCAAGCAAAAGACCGGACGTTCCGTATCCGATATCATAGCCGATATGATAATCATGGACGCAAAATCGCAATTGATGGCTACGGACTTGACTATCCAAGAGATATCTTACTCCTTGAACTTCCCGAATGTATCCTTTTTCGGTAAATACTTTAAACGGTACGTAGGCGTATCTCCACAGAAGTTCAGAAACAGTTAAGATAAAATTTAAATGTAACAGAAAAAAAATATCACTTTTTGCTTGTAGTTTCCAAAAAAGCGTTACTTTTGCTGCGTATTTAAAAACAAACAGACAATGAATCGATTTAGCTTTACATATTACTTTTATTACTTTTACTTTAGCAGAGTAAGGGCAGGAGTTTGTATGTAAAGCGTTGATGATTGAATATAAATATCAATAAAATATAAAGTCCTGCCGGTTTCGGTGGGACTTTTTTTGTTTGTAACAGTTTAGAGTAAAAATAGAGAAACAAGATGAAAAAGAAAGTAGCAATACAGGGAATAGCCGGTTCGTATCACGACATCGCCGCCCGTAATTATCATGAAGGTGAAGAAATAGAAATCATCCCTTGCAATACGTTTCGGGATGTTATCACGACGATCAAGAAAGACCCTTCCGTACTGGGCATGATGGCCATCGAGAATACGATAGCGGGAAGCCTCCTTCAAAACCATGAGCTGATCCGTGAAAGCGGGCTGAGCGTCACCGGCGAGTATAAGCTACGTATCTCCCATTCCTTGGTAGCTCTTCCGGGAACCTCTATACATGATATAACGGAGGTCAACTCCCACCCGATCGCATTGATGCAATGTACCGATTACTTGGATACCTTGCCCAACGCCAAGGTGGTAGAGAAAGAGGATACCGCCATGAGTGCCCGGTGGATCTCGGAGAACCAACTGAAAGGACATGCGGCGATATGCGGGAAACTGGCTGCCCAGATCTACAAGATGGAAGTCCTTGCCGAGGGGATCGAGACTAACAAACGGAATTTCACCCGCTTCCTTGCTATAGCGGACCGCTGGACGGCGGATGAGATGCTTCGAGGAACCGATAAAAACAAATCCTCTCTCGTATTCGCTCTTCCCCACACTTCCGGCAGCCTTTCCAAAGTCCTCTCCGTTCTCTCTTTTTACGACATGAATCTTTCTAAAATACAGTCCTTGCCTATTATCGGGCGTGAATGGGAATACTTGTTCTACATCGATCTTACTTTCACGGATTTTACCCGTTACAAACAAGCGTTGGACGCTATCAGACCGTTAACAAAAGACTTAAAAATATTAGGCGAATATGCAGAAGGAAAACAAAGTGTGTAACATTACACCCGCTAACCGTGTAGGTAGCGTACAGGAATACTACTTCTCCAAGAAACTGAAGGAAGTAGCCGAGATGAACGCCGCAGGCAAGAACGTCATTAACCTTGGCGTGGGCAGCCCCGACCTTCCACCTTCGGAACAGACCATCGAGACGTTATGTGAACATGCCCGCAAAACGAACGAGCACGGCTATCAGCCGTACGTGGGCATACCGGAACTGCGTAAGGGATTCGCCGACTGGTACAAGACGTGGTACGACGTAGACTTGGACCCGAAAACAGAGATCCAGCCGCTCATCGGCTCCAAAGAAGGTATCTTGCATATCTCGCTGGCATTCTTGAATCCGGGGGATGGCGTACTGGTTCCGAACCCGGGATATCCGACATATAGTTCCGTCAGCAAACTGGTAGAGGCCCGTTTGATCCCTTACGAGCTGAAAGAGGAACTGGGATGGCAACCGGATTTCGAGGAACTGGAGAAAATGGATCTCTCCAATGTAAAGCTGATGTGGACCAATTATCCGAATATGCCCACAGGGGCGAACGCTAGCGTAGAGCTATACGAGAAACTGGTGGCCTTCGGCCGGAAGCACGGTATTATTATATGTAATGATAACCCCTATAGCTTCATCTTGAATGAGCATCCGCTAAGTATCTTAAGCATACCGGGAGCCAAAGAGATCTGCATCGAGATGAACTCCATGAGTAAGGCTCATAATATGCCGGGTTGGCGTATGGCGATGCTGGCTTCCAACGCCCAATTCGTCCAATGGATACTGAAGGTAAAAAGCAATATCGACTCCGGGCAGTTCAAGCCGATGCAATATGCGGCGGTAGAAGCCCTGAGCGCAAAGAAAGAATGGTACGATAACATGAATCGTGTCTACCGTAGCCGCCGGGACCTTGCCGGACAAATCATGCGTACTTTGGGATGCGAGTACGACGAGAACCAAGTAGGTATGTTCCTTTGGGGACGTATCCCCGACTCCGCCGAGAGCGGCGAGGCAATCGCCAACAAGGTGCTATACGAGGCAAACGTATTCCTTACGCCGGGATTTATCTTCGGTAGCCGTGGCGAGCGTTATATCCGTATCTCCCTTTGCTGCAAGAACGAGACTTTAGAAGAAGCCTTGAAGAGAATTGAGAATTTATAACTGAAAATTGAAAATTAAAATATAGATCACAAAGATGGAAATGAAGATTGAACCGTTAGCATTACCGGGAGTTGACACACAACGTCCTATCGTAATCGCAGGCCCTTGTAGCGCCGAGACAGAAGAGCAAGTGTTAGAAACAGCCCAAGGATTAGCCTCCAGAGGCGTTAAGATATTCCGCGCGGGTATTTGGAAGCCTCGTACGAAACCGGGTGGATTCGAGGGCATCGGAGCCGAGGGATTGGCTTGGTTGAAGAAAGTGAAAAAAGAGACCGGCATGCTGGTATCTACCGAGGTCGCTACTAAAGATCATGTATTCGAGGCATTGAAAGCCGGTATCGATATCCTTTGGATCGGAGCACGTACGACGGTAAATCCATTCGCTGTCCAAGAGATCGCCGATGCGTTAAAAGGGGTTGATGTACCTGTATTGATCAAGAACCCGGTTAACCCGGACTTGGAGTTATGGATCGGAGCGTTCGAGCGTTTGTACGGAGCGGGCATTCATCGTTTGGGTGCTATCCATAGAGGTTTCAGCTCATACGACAAGAAGATCTACCGTAACCTTCCGTTGTGGCATATTCCTATCGAGCTTCGCCGCCGTATGCCGGACCTGCCTATTTTCTGTGATCCTAGTCACATTGGTGGTAAGCGTGAGTTGGTAGCCCCACTTTGCCAGCAAGCGATGGACTTGAGTTTCGATGGCTTAATCGTAGAGTCTCATTGTAACCCGGATTGCGCTTGGAGCGATGCTTCCCAGCAAATCACCCCGGATGTATTGGATTACGTATTGAACCTATTGGTGATCCGTGACGTAAACCAGACTACCGAGAACCTGACCGCTCTTCGCCGCCAGATCGATGGTATCGACGAGCAATTATTGGAGCTTTTGGCTAAACGTATGCGTATCTCCAAGGAGATCGGCGTTTATAAGAAAGAGCACAATATGCCGATCTTACAGTCTCCCCGCTACAGCGAGATCTTAGAGAAGCGCTCCAGCATGGGTGAGCAAATGGACCTGAGCCCGGACTTTGTAAAGGAGATCTTGAAGGAGATCCATGAGGAATCCGTGCGCCAGCAAATGATTATCATGAACGAATAATAATTTATAAGATGAAAATATTGATTTTAGGCGCAGGAAAGATGGGTTCTTTCTTTACCGACCTGCTTAGTTTTGATCATGAGGTAGCCGTATTGGAGAAAGATCCGAAACGTATGCGTTTTATCTATAATGCCCTTCGCCTACAAAGCCCGGAAGAGGTTAAGGATTTCAATCCCGAGTTGGTCATCAACTGCGTGACGTTAAGTTACACGATAGAGGCTTTCAAGGCCGTAATGCCTTACTTGCAGCCATATTGCATTATTTCCGATATCGCTTCCGTGAAGACTTATTTGAAGGAGTTTTATGAGACATGCGGTTTCCCGTATGTCTCCACTCACCCGATGTTCGGACCTACATTCGCTAATCTGGGACAACTGGAGAAAGAGAATACGATTATTATCTCCGAGGGCGATCATCTGGGCAAGATCTTCTTCAAGGATATTTATTCCAGCCTCCGCTTGCATATCTGCGAATACACGTTCGAGGAGCACGATAAAGTGGTAGCCTACTCACTAGGTATCCCTTTCGCCTCCACTATGGTATTTGCCGCTACAATGAAGCATCAGGACGCTCCGGGTACGACGTTCAAACGCCATATGAAAATCGCCCGCGGCCTTCTGTCCGAGGACGATTATCTATTGACCGAGATCCTTTTCAACCCCCGTACCCCTCGCCAAATCGAGCGGATACAAGAGGAATTGCATATCTTGCAAGAAATCATCAAGGATAAGGATTCCGAGAAGATGAAAGAGTATCTGACGAAGATACGGAAGAATATCGAATAAGAAATTAAGAGGGTTGTGCTGATTAATTTTTCAGCACGGCCTCTTTTAAAAGTTCTCTCCTTACCAACATAAAGGAGATAAATAACGTACACAACTCCGCCACCGGTACATTATACCAAATACTTTGGATGCCGAATAAAGAAGGATAAACGATAATACCAAAGGTTACGAATACCAAGCTACGCAGCATAGAGATAACAACCGACAGCTTAGCGTTGCCGATAGCCGTGAAATAACTGGAGGCCAATATATTCAGCCCACTCATCAAGAAGGTGAAGCAATAAATCGTTATGCCGTAATTAGCGATCGCCAAAGCGTCCAAAGCCTCTCCTCCCTTAAAGAAAAAGGACGTGATCTGTTGCCCGAAAAAGAATAAGATGGCGAATAACGTTATACCTATCATAAAATTAACACGCCCTGCTAATCTCAGCACTTTCTCGATCCGGTCCAATCTTCCCGCCCCGAAATTATAACTGATAATCGGTATAATTCCATCGGATATCCCTAAGAATACCGTGGTGGCGATAAACAAGATATAGTTAATCGCCGTAAAGGCGGCGACTCCATCCTCTCCTAAATATCGCATCATCGTTATATTGAACAAAAAAATCGTGATTCCGGCAGATAGCTCGGATATTCCTTCCGAAGAGCCATTGTATAACGCATTCCAGACCAAAGGCCAACGGAAACGTCCTCTTTGTACCGCTACGACTTGCCCTCGCTGGAACATCCGGGGAATATTGAACAGCGCTCCCAAGGTAAAGGCCAAACCTGTAGCCAATCCCGCCCCCTTAATCCCTAAACCCATTACCGGGATAAACAAAAGATCCAGACCGATATTAATCAACACCGTACTTCCCATTACGATCATGGCATAAAGCGGATGCCCCATCGCCTTAATCATATAATCTCCTAAGAACATCAATGATAATAAAGGGAAAAACGGGACAAGGGAACGAATATAGTCCACGGCTCCCGTAACCAATACGTCATTCGCACCTAACATACGGGCGATATCTCCGGCGAATATATAAATCAACCCGCTAATCAAAACGGATATTCCTCCAAGAAACAAGAACGAGGTAGTTATAGCGTTATTCGCCTCTTGCCGATCCGAACGTCCGAGGTTTATACCGATCAAGGTCTGGCACCCTACTCCTATCACGATAGACAAAGCCGTCATCAAACTATAGCAAGGTAAGATCAGATTCACGCTGGCCAAAGCGTTCGCCCCGACAAACCGCCCTAATATCACACCATCGATCACCGACTGAATCCCGAGGAATAATAGGCCGGCTACTCCCGGTATCGTATATTTCAGAAATAGTCTTGAAATCTTTTGGGTCAGTAAACCACGCTCCAATTCTTGGCGATGAATCGCCTTTTCTCCACTCATTTTCATATTATCCACTTCACGTTTTTAACGACGCGAAGGTATGGCTATTGAAAACAAGAAAAATTACCCTATGATAAATAATGACTTTTCCCTATTTTTTTACGGAAGCACGGATACGGCTCAATGACTGTGGAGTTATCTGTAAATAAGAGGCGATATGTTTCAAGGGTAGTTTCAAGATCAAGTCCGGACGGGTTTTCAGCAATGACTCATATTGTTCACGAGCTTCCATCCAGCTATCGTTTATAAAATAGTTCTCATATTCCCGAAGATAGTAATCTTGTATTTTCAACCCCCAATTGGCCAACTCAAGGGAGCTCCGGCATAGGTAATCCAATTTCGTTTTCGGTATTCTCAATAATGTCGTATTCTCCACCATTTGAACATTATAGGCGGAGATATCCCGATAAACAAAATTGATCACCTCGCTATCTGAGGCGAACCATAACGAGATATCTTTCCCCTCACGCTCCACGAAAGCCCGGACCAATCCGGTTTTCACGAACCAAACAAACGGATCTCTTTCTCCCTCCCGGATTGATAATTCTCCCTTAGCAAAAGAAACCTCTTTCATTTCTTCCAACAGCTGCCCCACGATCTCATCTGATAAAGGAGACACCTGCCTTAATTGTTCTACGAACTGATCCATAATCATTCATTTATCTTATATCCGTAAAGATATAAAAAAAGTGCGATCCCAAAAACAAAGGTAATTTTGAAGGTTTGCGGATTCCAGTGATTTTCCGTAAGTTTGGAATATAATCCTTATCCATTTATAATAAGGACTTTGGGAAGATTACCCGATTTTGAGGTAACGAGTTGCCAACCGTTCTTGTTGCTGCATTCTGCTTTGAAATGCTTTCTTAGCAACTCATTGTATGTGCAAAGGTAATATAATTGTTTGATAGTAGCTACTAACCAAAAGAAAAAATATTGTTATTGGTGCTTGATTCTAATATGGTGTTGTTTCATCTTATAGTACAAAGTCGTTTTACTTATTTCTAATAGATACGCCGCAATGGTATAGTTACCTCGTGCATATTTAATGGCTTGAATAATACGTTTTCGTTCTTCTTCCTTATCAGCTTTGAGGGATAAATGGAAAAAGTGGGTTCGTGTGTATTCAAGTTCCAAATCGTTTCTAGTGATAACTTTTTCTTGTGCCAATAATACAGCAGAACGCACCTTTTGCCTAAGTTCACGCACATTGCCTGACCATTTATAATACAGAATTGCATTTCGTGCCGATTTATCAAAACCTTGTGTATAGCAACCAAGTTCTTTGTTAGCTTGCTCCCGAAAAAAATCAGCCAAAGGCATTATATCATCTTGGCAATCCCTAAGTGGTGGAACAATTATAGTGAAGTCCTGCAAACGGTATAATAAATCCTGCCGAAAACGCTTTTCGATTACGGCTATATTCAAATTCTCGTTGGTGGCGGCTATTATCCGCACGTTGAATATTCGGTCTTCTTTTGCTCCTACGGGTCTATATCGCTTTTCCTGAAGAGCTCTCAAAAGCATTTGTTGCGTTTCAACAGGCAGATTGCCTACCTCATCAAGAAAAAGTGTGCCTCCATTTGCTTCTTGAAGAAATCCCGTTTTCGCCGTATCTGCACCTGTGAATGCTCCTTTTTCGTGTCCGAAGAATGCGGAATAGCTCAACGCAGCTGATAAAGAGCCACAATCCACTGCAACAAAAGGCTTGTCTGCCCGCTTACTGAATCGGTGCAGCTCTCTTGCGACGTTCTCTTTTCCTGTTCCGCTTTCACCAAGTATCAATACGCTCAATTCGGTTGGTGCTACCAAACGAATACGATGATGTATTTTTTGAAATGCTTCGCTTGTCCTTTGGAGGATGGAATGAAGAGTACGTTTCTTATCTTCCTGCTGTAAATCCTGAATGAGCAGTGGTAGTTTGTCTTCTGCCAACTGTATAGGGATATAATCCGTTGCTCCCAGTTTCATCACCGTGACTGCCGTATGGACTTCGGGACGGTTAGTTACAATAATTACAGGATACGTTTTACCATTACTATGTATCCATTCTAATAAATCTACACATTCCCCGTCTGATAGGTGTGAGTTTGTTATAATGACATAGTTCCCATTAGCCAAAAAACAACGAGCTGATTTCAGACTGTATAATCCTTTGATTGGGAAACCTGCTCTTTGTATGAGTTTGCAGATGTATTCGTTTTGTTTTGGATTAGAGTCAATGACAATCAGTTGTTCTGTACCATTATGACATTGTTTCATTTATTCTTATTTGAAGAATCAACAAACGATGTCTGATATTGCTTTGCGAGTACACCACCATACTCCCAAACAACAAACTATAATGATAATACTGGTAGTATAAAGCATATTTCCTAATCCTGTAAGCGGAGAAATTACACCTCCGAATAAAAATGTCAGAAAACCGAGCAGTGCAGACGCATTGCCGGAATTATCCCGTTCTTCATCAAGGGCTAATGCTGTGGAACTTGGTAATATCAATCCTAAAAAAATGAGGAATAGAAACAATATACTCTCAACTATTATGACAGTAGCATTACTTATAAGCGCAACTGCCACCATCAAACTTACCAATCCAAAGCCGACAGTTCCTGTTCTCATCGCCTGTTTTGCACTGTGGAAAAACGACACAGAAAAACTTCCCAACATAATAGCTACAGCATTCGCACCGAAGCAAAGTCCGTATACTGTAGGAGATAAACCATAATGTGTCTGGAAAATAAAGGGTGAAGCGGCAATATAGGCGAACATCACTCCCATTGCAAATGCCTGCACTAACACATAGTTTATAAACCGTTTATTGTGGAGTACGGGAATGTAGTTATGAAATGTTGAATATATATCCTCTTTTTGCCTACATTTTTTCGGAAGCGATTCCTTAAAAAATAACAGTATAAAAACCAATAAGAAACCTATAGCAAACAGTATCCAAAAAATCCCTTTCCAATCTGTCACTTCAAGCAAAAATCCACCCAATGCAGGAGCGCAGATAGGAGCCAGTCCTTGCACTCCGCTTAACAAGGAAAAGAACATACTCAGTTCCCTACCTTCATAAAGGTCTGTGGCAATAGATTTGGAAATGACAACTCCTCCTGCACCTGCCAATCCTTGAACTAATCGAAATAAAATAAACCAATGAATATCCTGCGAATAGATACAACCGATAGTTGCCACACCGAACAATCCTAAAGACAAAAGTAGCGGACGTTTACGCCCGTATTTGTCACTTAGTGGTCCGATGAGAAGTTGCCCTACCGCCAGTCCTATCATACAAAAAGTCAAACTCAATTGCACCAATGAAGCGGAAGTGTTGAAATACTTGTCCAATACAGGCAGTGTAGGCAAATAAAAATCAGTGAGAAACGGACCAAAAGCAGATGCAATTCCGAGCGTTATTAAAAGATAAAGTTTTGAGTTTCTTGTTGCCATAATTCTCTTGTTGTAAATTACGCTGCAAAGTTACCGACATTCTCATGAAAAATTTCGCCCTAATCTGTATGCATATTGTTCAAATAGTGATTATCTTTGCATTATGAAACAGCAAATGCAATTTCATATCACATCGGGAACAAATCTTTTATCTGAATTATTTCCAGCGCAAACAGGAAAGCGTACGCCTATTGGATATGTCCATTTCGTGCTCACGCTGCAAGGGGAGGCATGGGTGGAGATAGATGGACATAATTTGCATCTTCAAAAAGGCTCGTTTCTCTTTCTGTTGCCAAACGTACAGTTGCGCAGAATATCGCAAACCGACGATTTCCTGTATGACTACCTTTTCTTTGCGTTTGATTATTTGGCAGATTTCCCTTTATTGCTCAAAACAGATGTATCGGACAAGGCGATGAATATGCCTCATTGCAAATTCGACACAGAAACATTTGCTTTGATAAAAAGATACTTCCACCTTATAAACGAGAGACAAGGCTATATGGAAGTTATAAAAGGTTTGCTTTTTTGTAAGCGGTTGAGCAAATACATCTTGTCATAATATCCTTTCCCGTTTATCTTTGTGTGCAAAAAGGATTTATGGCAAAATATATGACAAGGGAGGAGTTTTTCCATATTCTTCTTCGACAACGCCAAAGCAACTTAACGGTAAAGGATTTTTGTGCGAATGAAGGATATAACCGTTCCCAGTTTTACGACTGGCGCTCACGTTTCAAT
>CDYN01010014.1_pt1 | contig 26161 bp, 27 predicted proteins | sample 554911 | NCBI WGS metagenome assembly CDYN01 (sample SAMEA3182083, study PRJEB8094) | gut metagenome | biome: human; feature: gut; material: Stool; isolation source: human stools | place: Canada | collected 2012-12-04
GCACCTGAAACGTGCGCGTCTACCAATTCCGCCACCTGGGCAAAGATTATTGTTCCAACATTTCAAAGAAACATGAGCGGAAAACGAGACTCGAACTCGCGACCCTAACCTTGGCAAGGTTATGCTCTACCAACTGAGCTATTTCCGCATTTTACTTTAACGAACCGTGAAGAGAAGGAGACTCGAACTCCCACGACATAACTGTCACTACCCCCTCAAAGTAGCGCGTCTACCAATTCCGCCACCTCTCCATAATTTTAAAGTTTAACCTTTGTGCCCAGAACAGGACTCGAACCTGCATGCCTCTCGACACACGCACCTGAAACGTGCGCGTCTACCAATTCCGCCACCTGGGCAAAGATTATTGTTCCAACATTTCAAAGAAACATGAGCGGAAAACGAGACTCGAACTCGCGACCCTAACCTTGGCAAGGTTATGCTCTACCAACTGAGCTATTTCCGCATTTTTTCGTTTGCGGTTGCAAAGGTAGGCATTTTCCGTAAACCTGCAAACATTCTGCACACTTTTTTCAAAGAAATCTGCTCACCTTGCACCCGATGCAAAACAATCAATTTGATTATCAACTCATTCGGTCACGATAATCTTCATAAGAAAATTGCTTGTATATTTCAGCTTTCCCCTCTTTGGTCCAGATAGCAATGGCAGGATGATGAATTCCGTTAAACATATTCGTTTTCACCATCGTATAGTGAATCATATCTTCAAACACGATACGCTCTCCGATTTGCAACTTGTGATCGAAACTCCACAGTCCCATATAGTCACCACTCAAACAGGAATTTCCTCCAAGACGATAGATGTATTTCCCCTCATTTCCCATCTCTGCACCACTCACGGCAGGCTGATATGGCATTTCCAGACAGTCCGGCATATGGCAGGTGAAACTGACGTTCAGAATAGCTGTCTTGATTCCACGACTTTCCACAATATCCACCACCTCGGAAGCCAGTACCCCTGTCTGCCAAGTAAAAGCCGATCCGGGTTCCAGAATTATCTGCAAGTGTGGATAACGCGTTCTCAATTCCTTCAACAGTTTTATCAAATGCTCAGTGTCATAATCTTTGCGTGTCATCAGATGTCCGCCCCCCAGATTCAACCATTTAATCTGCGGAAACCAACGGGAAAACTTGCTTTCCAGATGTTCCAATGTACGTTCCAGCTCATACGAGGAGGACTCGCAATGACAATGGCAATGAAAACCTTCAATTCCCTGCGGCAATGTTTCCGGCAGCAAGTCTGCCGTTATTCCAAAACGGGTACCTGGCGCACATGGATTATAAAGTTCTGTTTCCACTTCCGAGTATTCGGGATTTACACGAATACCACATGAGATACCGCTTCCTTCGGTAACCGTCATCGAATAGAAACGTTCGAATTGGGCCATCGAGTTGAATGTGATATGACTACTACAACGCATGATTTCAGGAAAATCCTGCTCCGTATAGGCAGGAGAATACGTATGTGCCTTGCTCCCGAACTCTTCCAGCGCCAAACGAGCTTCATACACCGAACTGGCTGTTGAATGACGTATGTATTCACGGAATATAGGAAAAGAACGCCACATGGCAAACGACTTGAAAGCAAGGATAATCTCCACTCCCGCCCTGTCGGCTACGCTTTTGATCAATGTAAGGTTCTTTCTTAAGAGTTCTTCTTCCATAATATAACAAGGAGAAGGGAACTGTGCAAAATCTATCATCATACTATTTAAATTTTATCTAAAATTCCAAAGTAACGCCTCAATGACGCGGATGCAAAAATACAAATTCAAAAGCAAAGAGAGATTGTTTTATTTTTAATTAAGATATTGCTTTTCGAGAACTTTTTCCTATTTTTAAGCCTTATATTATTTATAAGTAGTTGTATCATCCTAAATAACTGATTGAATATGAATAAAGATTTAAGAAAAGTAGTGATTCTGCTGGCACATCCCAACATTAAAGCCTCACAAGCGAACAAGGCATTAATTGACGCTGTCAGTGACATCGAGGGAGTAGCGGTTTTCAACCTTTACGAATTGTCGGAAGATATCGCTTTCAATGTCGACGAATGGAGTAAAATCATCTCCGACACTTCGGCCGTTATCTACCAGTTTCCTTTCTATTGGATGAGCGCACCGTCATTATTAAAAAAATGGCAGGACGAGGTTTTCACATTCTTATCCAAAACTCCGGCCGTTGCCGGAAAGCCATTGATGGTAGTGACAACTACCGGTTCGGAATACGAGGCCTATCGCAGTGGTGGACGAAACCGATTCACTACGGACGAACTTTTGCGCCCTTATCAGGGAAGTGCAATTCACTCGGGCATGGTATGGCAGACCCCCATTGTGATATATGGAATGGGAACCGCGGATGCGGGAAAGAACATTGCCGAAGGAGCGAACTTGTACAAACAAAGAGTAGAAATGCTTATTAACAGCAGTAATGCGGGAAATAATTGGTAAAAACAAAAGCGTAGCTTTATCCAGTCTAAAGCTATGCTTTAGCATACCTAAAGCACAGCTTTAGAGGAGGTAAAGCATAGCTTCTTCTTCAGTGTCAGTACGGGAAAAAAAACACTCCGACACTGACATTATCAACCCGCCAATAGTGCCTGCCGCCAACGGGAACCAGAATTCCTCCTTTTCCGCTCCTACCATAAAAGGAATAAATCCCAAAACGATAGAAGCAACTGTGAGGAAGATAGGTATTATCTTTGTATTCCATGCCTTCACATAGGTCCGTAACGGTGCAAGACACGGAAAACGCTTACGAACTGCATTATATTCATTCAATATATAAATGCTTGCATTCACCGTGATGCCACAAAGCAGGACAAAGGAAGCAAAACCTCCCTGGTCAAAATTCAGTTTGAACCAATAGAACGTCAGGAACACGCCAATATAAGATACCAGAATCACAAAAATAATAGCCAACGGCTGTTTCAACGAATTAAAAAGAATACTCGTAATAAAGAATAAGAGCCTTACTTATCATATTAGCTTTCAACGTATAAGAGAACCCGCTTTTCTGGTGTTCTTTGGTGAAATAGATATGGATAGATGCCTTACGGGCACTCTCTACGGACGCTTGAAACTGTTTGATTTCCTTAAATCCACTCAGATAGGTTTCCATCCGTTTTATCTGTGTATTCATCTGCTCAAGCGTGCTCCCATTCGGTAGATTCGCATTGGCGTGGAGCACCACTTCTTCATTGCGTGAGAAATAGCTCCCCTCATACACCTTTTGTATGAACAGCCGCAAGCTTCCGCCCAACGCCTTATCCACAATCGGTTTCACCTTTTCCTTATAAGTAGAAGTACCCAACGTTAAAAAAAAAATAGCGTAGTTCTCTTTAACTTTTTGAGTTTCAAAAGATAAGCGGAGCATAGAAAACAGACAGGTAACGATTTGGCGATGAAATAGGGTATGGAAAGGGCAGATTTCCCGTATATGCGTCTCTTTATTCCTGAACTATGGGTGTAAGTCACATGGTTATGGAAAGATATCCACCTTTTAATGGGGTGAGCTGCTGGTAAATATCTGATGGAAATGTCCCGTAAATCACAGGAGAATAGCCATACAACAGGCTTGTACACAATAATTATTGGATAAACGTGGTCCGCTCCTGCGGACAGCAGGGTGTGTTTTCGTTAAACGAAAACCGGACAGTTTAACGGCGGAAACGTCGCCAAACCGTATCCCCCCCCAAAAAAACTCCGGAGTCGCTTTTCCGTACTGGTATCAGAAAAGGAGCCGACAAATCACATAAAGAAGGAAAGTGAACAGTTTTCCAATATTTTAGTCAGAAATCATATCGGAAATTTTGAGCGATACATGTATTTTTGCAAAATAAACAGTACTCCTTGCTGCTTATCCGAAAACATTGCCTATCTTTGTAAAGTCGTGCAAACGACTGACATATATAGTTGATGTGTTTCGCTAACACCTTGTATTAGAAATCTGGTAAATTTCAAAATGGAAGCAGGGCTGAGCAGTAACACTTGTCACATGTATCCGTATGCGAATGACATGCGATATAGGTGTGGGGTACTGTTTTCATTTATTTGCTTCCGGGTTTTACCAGAACCTCTAATACAAATAAGTAAACCGGCTCCACACTTTCTTGTTAGATAGTGTGGCATTCAAGTCCGGTGGCGAAAATGGGGTCAGTCCGAAATGTTGATTTTCAATAATGGAATCCATGTGTGTTGGATAATTGTCGGATAATTGGTCATGAATGAATAGAAATCCGTAAAACTTATCAGCATTCATAAGAAACCATGTGTAGGATTTGGCTATTTTTACGCAGAAAAAACGGATAAGATTATGAAAAACGTAATTGCTATAATAAAAAACGCTTGGGGTGACAGTCTGCCACCGAAAGTCAAAACCGGCTTTATTCCCAACCCCTGTGATTGGGAGAAGAAAAATTATCTGACGAACCCCGGCTCTTACTACCGGCAAAAGGCATCGGTCGGATTCATAGCCATGAAAGGATGGCTTTTCACTATTTTGCGTTTGCCGAGCTGTACCTTTGCTAACCAAGCGTTTTCCTACTGTCCTTTTCTATTCTCTATCCTGAATAATCAGATTCTCGCAATATATAAATTATACAATTACTTTTGGAATGATATGAAGGTGTCTTATCCTGTAAAAGCTGCTATGAAAAAAATAGCATTCATAGCTTTGTTTGCAGGCATGGTATTGTCAACCGGAGCTCAAAATACAAACCGGATAACCGAAGAGGAGCCTGATATAAAGGTAACAAAGGATACGGTATGGAATATGGCTATTGAAAAGAAAGCGGCACCCAAGGTACAATTTCCCCAACCGGGAGACAAAATTGATGTACTGGATCCTATCGTGTACAGTTTATGCTATACCACCGCCTATGATAGGCTTGCCCGGAAATCCGTCAAGGTGAAAACTTACAGGAAAGAGTACGCTCCGTATATCCACGCCGGCTATGACTTTGGCGTAAAGCATTGGAAAGAAATCGTACTAAAAGACTATTCCTCGCTCTGGAAACAATTGAAGGACATTGCAGAGAGTACCGGAATGGAAAGGACCTGCTTCCGCAACGGAGCCCTTATGGGAGCATACTCAACAAATCCCTATCCGGAACTGGATTATATCGACGCCGCAATTTCCGATGTGCTGAAACAGGTAAGGAAGCATATCGCTTCTGAAAATGAGATGTCCCGGCATTATGACACCTTATCCGATAAATGGTTTTCTTTTTTCAATAAAGAGAAAGAACGCTATTACGACATCGCAAATCACAACAGACCTTATTTCCTGTGTCAAGAGCATGCCGACGATGCCCTTATTCTTCCAGAGTGGATAGATACCGTCACAGCAAGCAATGACATCACCCAAGCGGAAGCCCTGGCTTCGGCAATTGCAAAATTTGACTCCCCTGCCGTTCCGGACGGAATCCGCAAACTGAAAGACAACAGGAGGCTCACTCCTGATGAACGAAATGCATTGCTGGCACCTAACGATATGATTTCGTATGCAGTGGGAGTAGCACAGGCTGGCTGGATCATGGAATATAAATGGTTTATAGGAGAAGCCCACAGAGAGGAGTTTGATGCAATGCTACTTTCCCGTGGGAACAGTCCTGCCATCATGGCCGCTTTTGAAGACGGACTGAGGAGTGCCATGACTATAACAGAATGTTTTAAAAATGCGATTCTGTGTCAGGACTGCGACTCGATATGTCTTATGAACAAAGCCATCAAAGCAGAATTGAACAAAGCATACAGACAAGGCGTAGTTTATGGTTATGTCTTTATGAACGGAATGGATGCCGTCGAAATATACAGGGCCGGTGCCGAGTGGGATATTCCTGAAAAACAAACGGCCAGCGGATTGCGGCTTGATAAGGACCGGGTGCTTGAAGGTTTCAGGGATTATCTGGAGGGACATTTGAAAATGGGAGTCGAATATGCCCGGACACTGACCAAGGGACGCAATGCCATTGATTGGCATTTATATGAAAAAGACACGGAGACAATAGACCTGTCTGAAAACGGATTCCAGCCTGCCGTTCCGCTACATATCACGACAGGCACATCAAGCGAGTGGAGCGCCGAACTATCGCAGATGCTTACACTCCCACAAGAAGTTGCCGGGCAGAACATTACGGGCAAGGTGATGGCTACGGTGGTAATTGAGGCCGATGGTGCTGTCAGCAAAGTGGAAATTACAAGCTCGCCGCATCCGGTTTTGAGCGAAACCGTAACGGATTGCATCTACCGCATGAGGTTCATGTCGGCAAAATATGACGGAGAATGCGTCGCATCCGTCGCAGTTATTCCGATATCATTTTGATTATAAACACAATACCACCATTCATCATGAGAAGAATATTATCAACCGTCCTGCTTGCATGTCTCGTACTGGGAGCATGGGCACAAAACAAAAAGAAGATGACAGAAGAAGAGAAAAAAGAGGCCATGGAGCAACTTGAAGTGCTCTATCAGTTCGAGACTGGAGCGGCATTCGGCGAACTTGATTCATTGACAGAGAACCAAGAGTTCAAACAGGAGAGGCTCCCTTGGGAAAAATGGGCGGACAAATTCAAACACGAAAGCTTTAAAAAGAGCCTGTCAAGACTGTTCATGTGTTTTGACAAGGCATTCATAGAGCCGAACAAGGATTCTTCTATCTTTTTCAACCTCATGCTAAGAGGCAAAGAAGAAGATGTATCTTCATATTTCGGCGGTCGGCAAGGATCCGGCCTGTGGGAAAAGTATTATCACGAGGATGAGAACGGGAACTTCACGGGGTTCTGCAAAGAACTTTTCTTCGACCTGGAGACTGATTTGCAGCTTCATTTGACTGACAAGCAGGGTAAACCGGTCTATATACACCCGGAAGAAGACATCTATTTGCTTGAGGGCGGCGACTATGCCAAGAACAAAGACATGTTGAATATATGGTTCGGATTACAGATACCACTGACTGTTCCTTATCAGGAAATTGCAGGCGGACACATCTCCTTGTCTTTCTATATGCCTCAGGAATATGACCGCATCACAGTACCCATAAAGGATTTTGGAGACAAACCGGTGCAGGTGACTTGGGGCAGCAAGACTTTTTCCATAGAAAAGGTTGACAACAACGGCTTCATCATTTCCGCAGACGCAGAGACTCTCGACAAACTGAAAGGCATGAAGCGCCTTTATCACAGGGACGGGAACTGGTACGAGCCGTCCTCTTCAACATCTACAACAGGAGATTTGGACAAGATTCTGAAAAATAGTACAAGGAAAATCACGTTTGAAGAGTGGTTGAAAGAAGAAGGCATCGACCCGAACAACCTGGAAGAGACCTTGAAACACTTTATGGAAGATGAAGCTTCAGAGGAAAATGACGATACAGACGCTGCCGGAGTGATGGGAAAACACTACAGGACAGCCTTGCAGGGGGATAGTCTGTTGCTCTACATGCCGGACGAAAAGAGACGGAAAATTGCCGAGATAACTGTATTTGCCCCATCGGAAGGAGAAGCATCCCGGTTAATAATCAACCGCGAACGATGCAACGAACTTATCGAATGGTTGTGCACCGAAAAATCACCGGACAATAAAAAGCAGGCCGAACCGGAAGAGATGGAGGAAGTGGATTATTTCAGTCCTGATTTCCAGCCAGCCAAGCCCATCAACCCGCAGACAGGAATGCCAGACGAATGGAACATGGTCTTGGCACAATTGCTCAGGAAGCCGGAAGAGGCAGTCGAGCAAGGAATTACAGGAAGAATGATGGCGGAAATAACCATCGGGGCTGACGGCGTTGCCAGCAACGTAAAAATAAACGGAGACCCCCACCCACTATTGGAAAAAGCGGTCTGCGACTGCCTCTACGGCATAAAGTATGTCCCGGCGACATGGAAGGGAAAAGCTATCTCCTTTGTCGCTTCGCTTCCGGTCATCTTTAACTGAATGAAGCCATGGAAGGATATATCCTAATTGTACTACAGGTCCTGATAACCGGGCTGATTATCTGGAGAAGGAAGCAGGACTCCAAAGAGCCATTAGGCTGTCTGGCGGCAGGTTTTATTTTTATGATTGTATTTGCTCTGACCACTGTACTGTTCAGTCTGGGGCATCTTATCATCAATGAAGGACTATTTGCCAATATCTTTGCAAAGAGCAGAGGGCTGCTCACTGCCGCTTCTCCTGTGGAATGGCTGATGGCTGGATTTATCTGTTTGATAATGATACTGGTATCTGCCACCGTCTGCTCTTTGACAGGCTATGCTGTCACAGGCCGTCACCCCAAATTCTGCAAACTGATATGGAAAACACTGGCAGTAATCCTGCTGCTTCCCATCGTGGTATTGGGAATATTGGTTGCGGCATTTGGGTTTGCCTATATTATTTGTATGAGGTTTGCCTCACCCATGTTTGACGATATCGGTTGGGGCTGGATGCTTCTGCTCTTATTTTTCTGCGTGATGTGCCTGCTTGGATTTTCCGGATTCGTCGTTTACCTGTTGGAAATGAACAGCGAGAAATTGAAAGAATACGATGAAAAGGACAACAGACGTTCTTTCAGACCAGTCGATATGAATAATCATGAGAAAGGAGGCACTGTATGATACGAAAACTTATAATCTGTATAGCCGTTCTGGTGGGTTTCTGCCCGATGGCATGGGGAACGGTCGATGATGTACCCAACCCCAAGACATACAATGCGGATAATTGGGTATCCGACCCTGACCATATATTGGACAGTGAAACGAAGAATAAAATCAACGATATATTGCAACAACTGGAAGACTCCCTGACCATAGAAGTGGCAGTTGTAGCCTTGAACAGTATCGGAGGAGAGGAGCCGCATGAATTTGCTGTTACGCTGTTCAACCGGTGGGGTGTCGGCAAGGCGGAAGATGACAACGGACTGCTGATTCTGCTGACTCGGGATATTCGGGATATAACCTTCAAGACCGGGTACGGACTGGAAGGAGCATTGCCGGATGCCATTTGCAAAAGAATACAGATGGAAACCATGGTGCCGCATCTTCGGGAAAATGACTGGAATACAGGAATGATTGAAGGTGTCAAGGCGGTGGCGGAAGTTCTGTACGGAAGTAACTATCAGGCAGCACCACCGGAAGCATGGATAAAAAAGTTCCGGCGTACCACCCCTTCCCTGGTCTTTATCGTATTTGCCCTGATGCTGATACTTATAAACTGGCTTGTATGGAAATCGGCGGTACACAGGATGACGCCCAAAGACGAAGGGACGGAAGCCACTCTGACCTTGCTGGCGACCCGAAAACCCTTTACTGTACGCACCCTGCTCGGACTGTGCTGGCTGGTACCGGTGTGGCCCGCCATTCTGGGTATTGCCTGCTGGTATTTCGGCATCCAGAAACAAAAGACCCTCAGGCGCAGCCGGACATGCCCGAAATGCAACCGGGAAACCCTCCGGGAGATTCCTTTGCACGAGTTGGTAAAGGATACGAAACGGCTGACTGAAAGCGAACGCAAAGAAACAGAACTGAAGACGGCATACATCCGCATCTACCGGTGCTCCGCTTGCAGCGAAGAGGTGAAAATCCGGATACCGCTTAAAAAGGACGGCTATGAATGCTGCCCCTCCTGCGGGCAAATGACGCTGCACAAGAAAGAAAAATATCGGACTATTATTAAAGCCACCACTTTATCAGAAGGACTGATGGAGGCTCGCCATCGATGTATGCATTGCGATGCCGAATACATGGTAGGCTATACAATACCGAAAATCAACACCTCTTCCAGACGTTCGGGAGGCTCAGGCGGTGGCGGAGGCGGCAGTTTCGGAGGAGGATCGTCCGGAGGCGGAGGTTCATCCAGCCGTTTCTAATACAGTATATCAATATTAACAAAAACATGCAAATCATGAAAACTATTTTTATCATGGGAATCTTGAGTTTCTTTTGCGGCATCAGTGCCGCACAGCCTCAATACTGGGGTGAGGGTGCATACGATTTGGAAAATGTGGAGTTCGGAATGAAGGTGGACAAGTATTATTCCAAGGCAAAGCCATATGACGGGGATTATGACGAATCATTCCGCTATTTCATGAAGGAAGAAGTGAAATGTAAAACCCAGGAAGGCAAAAAGGCGGTTATTCAGGAATACAGCTCGGTAGAAACAAACTATGGAGAGGTTCTTGCCCGCTTCGGGAACTTTGAATTCCCGTATACCGGCATGCTGGCGGACAAATCAGGAAAACTGATCGGCATTCTAGCACAGGGAAGGCTGGACGGAGCGGCAAATGTAGATTCCCTGCTATATGCCATTGCAGGAAAGTACGGCCCCCAATGCTTTGTCACAGAAGAGTATTTCGGACATCGGAATTATGGATGGCATGTGAATGACCGGACTATCCAACTATATGTACGCAAGCCGAATCCGGAGCACAAGGATGCCGTGATTTATCTTGAAGAGAACGAAAAGGGAGAACGGAAAATTGTTGGCGGAGGCAGCCAACCTCATACCTGGTATGAAGTGTGCCTAATGGTGACAAAAACGAAATATGATTCGTTCATCGACTGCATCAGCGTCGGTAACTGGTGCAATTTCAATGATCTCTCATCAGATGTCCGAAGCATGGAAATCAATCCGGCAGCAGGCATATACGACACCGGCGAGCTATTTACAGAGGAAGACCTTGTCCCGGACACCGCCAAGGGATATATGAACATCCCGGACGGAGAACTTCCCAAGTTCAAGGAAGGACCGTCCGCGAAATTCCCGGATTTCAGGCTTGCCGTGCGCCATTGGATGGCCTATAATGCCGGCCTCGGAAACCAGGGAAATGCCGAAGGGAATGTAAGTGTATCCTTCACAGTGGGAAAGGACGGCAAAGCGAAGGATGCCAAGGTGGAAAACCGGGAGAGCACATCGTCCGAATTGGAAGTTGCAGCACTATATACCATCCAACGGCTTCCCGAATTTATACCTGCCACCCAAAACGGAAAACCCGTAGCATTCCGCATGACGGTGGCCCTCAGGTTTGAAAACCGATAAATTTTCTCTGCTATGGACAAAAGCTTTTCAATAAGCGGTTATCTCCTTTCACGCCTGCAACCGGACGATCCCCAGGAAGCACGTTTGCGTGTGCTTTGTGTGACCATATCCAAGGATATGCCGGAGGAGAGAAGAGAGCGGCAACTGCGTCCCTTTGCATCGGACATGGAATTCATGAATATGATTGCCGGATGGATGAACGGGCTTCCCGAAGCAATTAGCCATGAACAGCCGGACTTTGAGAGATGGCTGGAGCTGTTCATGACTGCCGGTGAAGCAGAATCCACCCGCTATGTCATGCGTTTGCAAATATGGTACACGCATTATTGCTGCGTAAAAGAGTTACTGACTTTATGCCGATTGCTACAAAGGCATCGTGAAGAACATCTGGAAGCCATCTATCACAGAATGCTCTACTACTTCCGCGAAGCGAGAATACAATGCGGAATGCCTTCCACTTCCGAACCGACAGAAGGCATTGAGGTATCATTCAAACTGCTCGACGCCTCCTACGAACATATCAACCGTAAAATCATTTTGCAAGCGGAAGAACTGCTCGGTATCCATACCGACCATTCTTTCATTCAGAAAGTGATGGAATGCCATAATGAAGCGAAGACAGCAGAAGAATTGGCGGAACTATGCGGAGCAAACAGCACCGTTACCTTCCGTCGGACATTCCTGAGATTGTTTAACTGTCCGGTAGCCCAGTGGCTTCGGCAAAAACGTGCCGAGCAGGTGCTGAAACTGTTGAGGACTACACACCTTCCCTTACCGGAGATTGCCGAAGAATGTGGATTTGCGAACCAGTCTTACCTGTCTGATTTCTGCAAGCGGAATCTCGGTGATACACCGGTAAATATCCGAAGAAACAGGAGCTGACCATTTATTATAAAATGAACGAATATGAAAATTAAAACACTTATCATCATTGGATTGACAGCATTTTTATGCTTATCCGGTGCAACAGCCCATGCACAATCAGACAAACAGATTATCAACATGGATAACCCGGACTATGACATCGATGTGGAACGTTTATGTTCTCCATATATTGATTTCGATAATCCCAAAGAGACCAGCAAAGAAGTAAACTATCACTATGTGAAATACACACAAAACATGAACGTTTCTTTTTCTGAGAGATATCCGATTTTAATACATTATATAAGTATGGATAGTCTCGTTACCAAGAAAAACACATTCCGGTGAAAAAAATCCATCTATAAGCATACTAAATAATCATTTTCTATATTTGCTGTATTACAAATAGATAACAAGCCATTAAAAAAACATGCCTATGGAACAACAAACAATAACCGGTTCGGGACTCTATATCCTTATAGCTGTCCAGCTGCTGTTCTCCATGCTGATACTGTTGCGGATACGCCAGTACCGCAAAAAGCCGACAGGCTGCCTGCCGTCCGTTCTCGTCATCCTCTCCACAGCAGTCTTCACCTCTGTGCTGTATTACATATGGCAAATCGTGTGTGATGAGAACAGCCGTTGGACAGACCTCGGCGGAATGCTTGCCGCAGGATCCTGGCAGGAGTGGGTGGCATGGGCATTTTTCGGACTGTTCGTTGTGCTGTTCACCGCTGCAGGCTGCTCCCTCTTCGGGTTTGCCCTCACCGGTCATCACCCCAAGTTCTGCAAAGAAATGTGGCGGAGCCTCATAGGAATGATGCTCATCCCATTCCTCACACTCGCCCTGCTGGCTGCATCCATGCTGTGCATCAGCCTTTCAGGGATGACACTTTTCACTTGGCTGTTTTCCGAAGCAGCGTTCAGCGACGTGGCGATGCTGGTACTGAGTGCCGCCCTATTCACCTTCGGATATATAGGACTTCTGGCCTTCCTGTTCAAGTTCAACGGCAGTAAGCTGGACGCATACATTTTAGAAGACATAGAGCGTTCTTACAGACGCATCGAAGAAACCAACGAGAAAGGAGGCAAACAATGACCACACTACCTTTTCTTATATTGGGAAGCCTTTCCCTTCTTCTCCTCAACTGGCTGACGTGGAAAGGATTGAAAAATTACCTGCAGCCCAAAGGCAAGACGGCAGCCACTGCTTTGGAACAGCAACTCACGGAGCAGGCATTTGCCTGGCGCACCCTCATCGGCCTGCTGTGGCTGGTTCCCGTATGGCCTGCCATTGCAGCTGTGATGCTATGGTACAGACTGAGATTACGCAAGCAGATACTCAGCCAGAGCCGCACTTGCCCGAAATGCGGAAAAGAGACCCTCCGCAAGATGTCGGCACAGGAGATAAAGAAAGACGCCCGGCTCTTCACCCCACAGGAACGAATGGAACTCAATCTGCAGACCGTCTGCATCCATGTGTACACCTGCACCGCCTGCGGAGAAAAGGTGAAAGTGCGCATCCCTCTTGCGACAGGTCTCTATGAATATTGTCCGGATTGCCATGGTATCACCTTACATCGGAAAGAAGCATACACTGTGGTGGAATCTCCTACTGAATTCTCCGAAGGACTGAAGGAAGCGCGTCATGAATGTAAATACTGCGGTGCTAAATACATCGTAGGGCATAAGATTCACCGTACACATACATCTTCCTGTCACAACTCTTTTGATTTTTGAACAATACCCTTACAGCCTGTTTCCGGCAAACCATGAAACTATACGCAGATATGATGAACAAGCATCCATTCCTCCCCGCTCCGGCAGCCGTTGCCCTATGGTTCGGACTGCTTTGCCTGTCCGCACTCAGCTCCTGTACAGGATGCAGTTACAACCACGAAAAGGCGATGGGAAGCATAGATAACATTCTGGGCAAAGTAGATGCCCTGATGGCCAAGACAGACAGTTTTTTGGAAGAACATCTGCCGGAAGAACCGCCTATAGACTACGAAAAAGAGGGAGTGAACAGGGAACACCTGTTTGTATTTACAGATACGACAATGACCTACAACGGCAAGCCGTTCATGCCGAGAATGACAATAGGAGAACAGTGTGAGATATTCGGACATTACGAACGTCTTGCGGAACCCGGAATATTTATATGGGATTCTTTGGGAATCATTATGGTATCACACGATGAAAGCGGAAAAGACAGTGTCCCTGTAAGCAGAATAATGATTAACTGGAATATAGAATTAGATGATTTTCTATCCGAAGAAAACCTAAAATGGCTAAAGAACCGCTGCCCACGTCAGTATTTTACGGGTAAAATGATTGTCGGAGGAGCAGTTTTGGGCAAAGGTATGCACATTGATAATTTTCTGAAAAAAACAAATCTGAAATTCAATAACAATCCGTTCCCTCTGCTTTACTATTGTCATCTGCATGACTGGGATTACACCAAAGCGCCTATACACAGCAGAGAAAAATATTATACCTATAGAATCAGGAAGTCTGAAGACGGTAATGATATTGAAAACTTTGATATTGCCATTAACTCACGAGGTTTTGGTGACCCTCCGTACGAAGGTCCTGAATATGAAAAGTATATAAATGTAGAAAACGAATAATATACATAATATGAAATCAATGATTATTGCGCTTCTCGTTGCTACATTAAGTCTCAACGGCTATGCACAAACAGATACAAAAAAATAGAATAATAAAAACGAATTTGAATATGAAACTGAAAACACTTTTAATTCTTGTATTAATAACTTTGCCAGGAATGTTCAATAGTTTCAAAGCCCAATTTGTCTATTCAAATAAGTATAATAATTTTGTTATGGCTGCTTATAATGAAGAAATCTTCGACAGACAATACCGCGACTTGGAGAGCAGGATAATTACCTATGATTTGTCTGAAAAGCTGATGTTTTTATCTTCATTTTCGCCGTGTGCAGTCAGGAGTAAGATAGACACGTTGTATTATAAAAATGACACCATATCTCAAGAACTCATAATCAGAAAAATTGATGACAGAAGAATATATTTTGCCTTGTCCTCGCAAAAGATTCACCAAAAGCAAAAAGAAAAATGTGAAGGTTACGCTTCTATATCTGATTATATTGACCTTGCTTCAGAAACAGATTTCGCTGAGGATGGGTCGTTGTATCCAGTCATTGAATATTGGTGTGAAGATTTCCCTTTGTCAATGTCAATAAGAATCAGTCATGATTATAGTATAGCGACAATTTCATTCGCAAAAGAACTGTCTTTACCGTTTATTTATCCTCTAAAGAAAGGAAAATATATAAGATGAAAAATATTCTTGCCATACTGGTAGCTCTTCTGCAACTCCTACTGTCTGATGTGATAATTCAAATCGTATTTGGTTCTTCACTTTTGTGGGAGACATCAGGCTCTGCCGGATCAGACATAATACTGTTCGTTATAGAAGCATATATGGGAGGTCTGTTTTTGCTGACAAACTTATTCATATTGTATGAAAGCAAAATTATAAGTACCATTCTGATACTTTGGCTATGGGGGCTGCTTATGCTTATCGTATTAAGCGCGTCTATCCTGCTGGCATTTATTCCAGGATATGCTATCGGAATTTTTATTGAATATAGAGTTAAACGAAAAATATAGGATTATATTGCTGTAATTCAATGTAATTTGATGCCTTTATCCGGTAAATTATCAAGAAATAACACTAAATAACATAGCGTATGAACAACAAGATTTTAACATTAGGACTGTTATCACTGGCTTTCGAAGTGTCTGGATGTAAGAATACAAGCAGACAAGCCCTTCTGTTGCAAAATGTCGGATTTCCTGTTCATAGAATCCATCGTAATCCCGGACAATACGGTATTGACCGACTGTTTTCTATGCGACAGTGAAACGGATGAAGTAAAATATATCAATTGAATTAACGAAATGATAAAAGCCGGTTCATTAATACTGATATATTTTGAAAATTCCTCAGAAAATAAAACGAACTAAAACAGGCACAACCATGAAATTCGGAAATAATAAAAACAGACAACATCGCAAGAATATCATAGGAGATACCGAGTGTCAGGAAACCGAAATGAGAAAAGGGAAATGGCATAAAAGAAAGTGTTGGACTATAATATTGGGGAGTGCTTTCTTATGGCCACTAACTACTTTTTTTATAGTGTTCTTTAATCAACATAGAGACGTTACATTTACTAATCTGGCACTTGGATTGTTAGCCATTAATATAGTATTTTGTCTGTGTTATTATATAGGACTAAGAGCTATTTGGAATCTTTACCCTAAAATATCTTTGAATAATAAAGAAACATTGAAAAATGTAACCTTACCATATCATTGGAAAGATTTACTTGGTGACAGATTCAAATTTGACAGAATTGATAACAAGCAAATTGTCATTAATAATGATGGAATAGCAGTAAGAGTCTTTTTTTTACTAATTTTCCTTGTCCCGTTCTTAGCTCTTTTATATTGGGGAGTAATCACTCCATCAGAAATTACATCTGAAAGTTACGTTAATGCATTATTATTCCTTGAACCTTTATTCTTTATAATAGTTATTGGACTAAAAGCTTTTTTACAGCCTTGGAGACGAATAGTTTTTGACCGTGATTCCAAAACAATCACTATACCCGGTCGTTTCATGTTTCAAAAAAAAGAAACACTACCTTATGAACAGGTTGTAATCACACTATTTAGTAATCATCATGCGAAGACTTTCAATGGAAAAGGAGAAGAAGAAATAGTAATAGCCAACCCTCAACGTACATTAGGCAGAATACCTTTAGGGATTGCAGGTGGTATAAACGCCGCCAGACAATTCGCACGCTTCATCCAACTATATATGGAGGAGGAAGAAGTGCAGAGCATACCGGAGTTTGAGGAATACAGTCATATTATAGAATCATAAAAAAGAGTCAAACATTATCAACCTTACTTGTAGAATAGAACAATTTTTCTATATTTGTAAAGTTGTGTAAAACAGAAACTTTAAGAGCGTGTTGACTAATACCTTGTATTAGAAATCTGGTAAATTTCAAAGGAAGTAAGGAGAAAAAAGGCAACACTTGTGGCTTATACATTATATAGGCCACAAAGTGTATATTGCAAATCTTAATCCCAATTATCCCAGATTTTCATGCAGGAGTTATTCACTTTACGTACTTTATGTGTTTTTGTACACATGGTTAGTTGATACCACAAAAACATAGAATGGAAGAATATTGGATTGAAATTCAAAACAATCTTAGGTTATGGCATTCTAATAGTCCTGCTTGCCGTAACCATTTATCTGTTCCGTAGCGAACAGGTAAAGAGAAACACCCTTCTTCGCAATGAAAGGAAACTAGTTGCTACCTGGCAACTTACAGAGTATTGTTTGGAACATAAAGTCAGCTTTAACAAGATGTATCAGATAGTTAGGGAAGAGTTTCCAAACATGAGTTCTATTCCCGGTTATAGAAAACTTACCCATTTGGGTTTTCTTTACTCTAAGTTTTATGAAGAATACAAGAATCTTTGTTTGTACAACCGTCCGGTGAAGCATCCCTTCTTTTTAGTTGGCCAAGCGGAACATTCCGCCGATCTTCTCACGCATCCTGTCCGTGTCCTCACCGATTTTTGGATTGATCAGCCCGGCGTAGACCTGCGTGGAGATGATGGTCTTGTGCCCGAGGACTTTCTGCAGGGTTTCAAGCGGCATGCCCTTGCTCAGGGCTAGGGTCGCAAAGGTATGACGTGCAAGGTGGGGGCTGAGCCTGATGCTGCATTCTGCCTTTTCACCGATACGTTTCAGACTGTCTTCCATGCATTCCAAATTCCCGACCGGAAAGACCTTGTCGGGAGAATCCTTGAACTTGTCGTCTCCCTTGTACCTTTCTATCAGCTCAACGGCTATCGGCAGAAGTTTGACGACATAGGCGGCTTGGTCTTTACCCTGTTGCCGATAAGCCATACGCCTCCATCCGAATCGGTATACACATTCTTATAGCTTAACGCCTTCAGATCGGCATGGGCCAGACCGCTGAAACACATAAAGACAAACATATCCCGGATAGCCTGCTGACGTTTGTAGTTCAGCTTTACATGTATCACACGCTGAAGATCATCCTCTGAAAGAAACGGGCGTTTCCTATATTCCGGCTTGCATTCGAACTTCTTGAACGGATGTTTGTGGATCCATCCTTCATCCATAGCCAGATACATGAGCCACTTTAAGGTGTTGATACGTTCAAATGCCGTTGACTTTGCCAACCCCCTTACCGAAAGCATCCAGTTGTAGTAGTTCTTTATAAAATCGATGTCCAACGACATCAGGGGGACATCATCCGTTCCCATCTTATCCTTCAAATAACATTGCAGACATCTGCTTTCACATACAAGACCTTCGTATGTACCCTTGGCTTTGGTTTTTCCGATCTGATTCCTGTAATCCTGAATCTTGATATTGAAGATTTCCATCAGGGAATGAATCTCCTCTCCAAGACCGGTATAACGGTCATATACTTTCTTTGCCGTGACAAATGTATCGTGGTCGCAAATATACTGATAGTGTTTTCCTATCCGAACCTTGATATTCTCCAACTCCCTGTTCAAGCATCTTGCCTCTTCCGATTTCCCCTTCGCACAGTTTCCCTTTGCATCCCATAGGGAGAGAGGTATATCACACTTACAACTGAAACTTGCAGTCGTACCATTGATTGTTATTCGTCCCATAACCGGAACACGACCATTTTTAATTGACTGGTTCTTGGTGTAGAACAGAACTTTAAAAATACTTCTCATAACTCAATTATTTTTGTTACAAAATTAATAATCATTGAATTATCTGAGGTTATGCAAAACAGTGCAAGGGATTGAAAAATAGTCCTTTATATATTGTTTAAAGGCACATTGGTCGAGGTAACGATTAAGTAACGAAACTCACGACCAAATGTGCTTTTTTAGCATCGTTTTTCCTGTCGTTAAAAAGAAAGCCTGTAATAATAAGCTGATTTCAAGCAATATTGCGCTTATATGTTACCTTTTCAAAAAATCCTTGCTGTTAAAAACCAACATCACATTTTTTTATCTAAACACCATCATCATTTTTTTCAATCTATGGCCTTCTTTTCATAAACCACATCTTATATCCTCGTGAAGGATGGGTGAAGGCCATAATCCGTGTTTATCAATTCATATCTCATTTTTCATTTTATTTTCTTCATTATTCTATCCCAGCGGGGTTTCTCCGTAAATTTATCTTCCGAATACCAAATACGGGTAGCCTTACCTACAATATATTCTTCCGGCAACATCCCCCAATATCTTGAATCCGGTGAATTTGCCATATTATCACCGGATACAAAATAATAGTTCTTTCTAAAGCGATACTAGGTAGTCGCACTGTCTCCCAGCAATATTTGTCCGTCTTTTATACGTAGTTTCTTCTTCTGTTCCCACCCTATCAACTATCTGTACAAAAGACAGTTTGTACGGTTCATCATTACTGTCTGTTCTTTCTTGGGAATCGGCAAAGGTCCGAACTCACAGATAGTCCATCCAATTTGTTTGTCATACGGAAATGTACTGACCACAATACCATACTGCTCCGGATGATCCAAGTTCGCAAGATCGTGTTGAGCGCTGTAATTTCCCAATTGTTCGTCACATCCACGTATTTTATAAAATCCGCCCCGAATCTCTAACGTATCTCCTGGCAAAACAATACATCGCTTTACGTAATATTGCATTACATCGAACCTTACACTATCCCAACGATTCATTTGATAAGGGAAATTAAAAACCTGTATATCATTTCTCTTGAAATTCCCCAATCCGGGTGTCCGGTGGATAACAACGTCCTCATTATTCAATACAGCAAACACATCAAACAGGCGAGCCCCATTTATCATCTTATTAACCAATATCCGGTCGCCATCCTTCAATGTCGGTTCCATGGCACAGTCTTCTAGTTTCACCTGTTTGCTAGCAATGGGATACAAGCCTATATCGTAAGGTGGATACCTCTTTGCCCAATGAATATCTATGGGGGATTATAAAAGGTGAAAACGATAATCCGCATTTATCAATTTATGTCTCGTTTTTAGATCAAGCAGATGTATGTCAATAAAATAGGTTATGCAAATTACATCCAACAAAAAACGCTCCCAATATAAATGGAAGCGTTGTCTTTATCTTTTTTTAAAATTCACGATATTTTGTGGCAATCCTATTATAAGCTTTTTATTTCTTCAATGGATAGTCCTGTAACTTGAGAAATAGTATCAAGTGGAATATTTAATGATTTCATATTATGTACCATTTCTCTTTTTTCTTCCATACGTCCCTCTGCACGACCCTCTGCACGTTCGGTATATATATTATCTCGTAGAATCACTATGTTATTCAAATGACGATAATAAGCATTTAATTCTTCTTTAGTCATCCTATCCAGTTTCAAGCGTTGACGAGCCTCATCCAATCCCGGCGCTGTTGCACTATCAGGTATATCACCTGTATTCATATAATAAATCCATTCCTCCAATGGACTCCGGGCTACTTGATTGAAATCATTGACCTTCAAAATATAATATTCGGGATAAAGCTGACTGACACTGTCTACTTTGAATGTCTGTTTTTGGAAAGGAGTCAATTCCAAAACATCTCCCTCATGGATTCCGCGGAATTCTGTTTTTCCATGATATACAACATCCTTTCCATTCCCTAAAGAGAAATATATAATATTGACACTATATACTTTCCTTACATTATCATACCCTTCCCCGCGATTTATATATTCAGTGACCAATTTCGAAGTACCGAATAGCATACGTTGGAAATACGCATACTCATTATTATTTTGAACTTCAATCAAAATAAATTCGCCTTTTGAGTTCTCCGCAAGCATATCTACCCAATTATACTTGTCAAACTCGTCCTCTTGATTGCTTTCACTTTCCAACAACTTCTGAATGACTATCTTTTCATTTAGAAGAGTGGTAAGAAAGCCCTCGAGAACTGCAAAATTGGCTTTATTACGCAATAAGCGTTTCATAGCCCAATCGAAACGAATATAATTACTTCCCATAAGTTCGTCTCCTTTCCCGTTTTCTTTTTTTCATACCAACAAAGGTAAGCAGAAAATGTTTGATTTCAAATATATATCCTTCTATTTCTTTCTGTCTAAGAATATTCTATCACCCACTCTCCCAAAGTCCGTGTTATACTATCAAAATTCACTCCAACCTTAACAACCTTGCGATGATCTATCTCGTAAGGAATAGCATATTGTTTACTATTAATTTGAGCCAATGCTTCTTCGGGAGTTCCATCTATCTTAAATTCAAATACATAAATTGCATCGGGCATCTTTATTACCACGTCAGTCCTACCAATGGCATTCAAATCCATTCGCTGTAACATTTCAATCAACAAAGTGGATGTACCGGTAGAGAACCAAAAGCTCTTATAATCTTTTTGCGAAAAGGCATTGAAAAGGCTGAACGGATTGTAAATATCTTCACAATTCTTGCTGAAATGATAACCGTCATACTGCCGTTTCAAATGCCGACAAGCTTCTTCATAGGTTTCATCATTTGCTTGAGCTATCCTCTCAATATCCGGTTGCATCTGACTTAGCAACTCTTGCTCTGTAATACCACAAATAGCACTATAATCATCGCTCATACTGATATTCTGTAAGTTATTCAGCTCACTAAAAAATCAATATGCAACACAGGATAAACAGTCCATTCTTTCTCTAACTGTTCCATAGCCAATCCTTCGAACAACTCTTTCTTTCCGGAAAAATAAGCTTCAAGAGTAGAGATTAGAAGACTTTTTCCAAAACGGCGGGGACGGCTAAGAAAATAAACTTTATCAGTATGAGTCAATTGATAAATTAACGCTGTTTTATCAATATACACACAATTATTATTGCGCAAATCCTCGAAATTCTGTATCCCGATAGGGTATCTTCTAAATATCTCTTTCATATAAACCTAATGCATTAGTTGAAAGAAGTGTTATCATTTTTCACTCATTCACAATGAGCAATTTCAGCATTATATATTCGTTTATAATGAGAAGTTTTATATCTTTGCAATCAAATACTATTAAGATAGTGACGCTATTCCAGGCATATACTGTCACTATGTTTAAACCGGATTATTCGGGCTATTATTTCTAATTTCAACGCTGTGTAGGCAGAGTAAACTCCTGCGAGTCGCAGATCACCCCATTTTCATCTGCCACTGCTACACGGAACGTTACTTCGCCGTCTTTCAATCTATTACCGGCATGTATGGAAGCCGTATAACGAATGCCTTCGCCCGGCAAAATTTCTTCGACCATTACCGAAGGAGAAATGCCGATATGCTTCACCTTGCCTACGGTTTCCACCACCGGAACTACGTTATAAACAGGCTTCCGGTCTTCATTCATAATCTCAAAGATAATCTTACTGTTCTCTCCCGCATCAATCACATGACTGCGATTATCATCTATAAAACGGATTCTACGTAGTTTCAATTGAGAAACAGGCTGCCGAACCGGCTGTTTCTTATATTTCTGCACACGAACCTCACGAACTTCGGGAACGTATGCGTCATCCTCTATCGGCTCTTGTCGCGGTGCGGTCAACGCACTGCCTATCGCCGCACCGGCAATAGTCCCTACAATATTGCCAATAGCAGAGCCACGATAACCACCTCGCCAACCTCGATTATTATCTCCAATCAATCCACCTATCGAACCTCCCAAACTACCTCCGATAGAAGCACCGGCCACGATAGCTCCCGGATTACCCATACGCCCTGATGCACATCCGCTCAAAAGTAAAACGGAAAGCAAAAATACTGTTAGTTGTTTCTTCATGAGCCTTTCTATTTTAATATTTTTATTCTATTACCTTAAAACGAGCGAAACGCAATAATAGTTGTTTCTCTCCCGCATTTTTAAAATGAATAGTTGCTTTTGCATTGTCTCCCGTGCCTTCTACCTTCATCACTTCTCCCAAACCAAAACGTTCATGTTCAATTCTCTGTCCGGCTTGTAATCCTGCAACCGACACCGGACCGGAAGACATCGCTTGAGAACCGCCACTTACCGTGCTTACCTTTTTCAAATTTCTCGGCACACTGGGAGCTATTATCTGAGCTTTCGGTCGCTCCTTTCGTTCCGAAGAAGCACTTCCAAAAGGTGTAGTACGCGATGGAGAAGCAGAATGAGTGAATCCTCCTTCAATCTCCCTGCGGAAACGTCCTGCGCCTTCATCCACCGAACGACTGATTCCCGCTTCGTGTGGCATCTTCAAATAATGGATATCAATATCACGCAAGAAACGACTGGGACTCCCAAGCTCCATCTTTCCATAACGGAAGCGGGTTTTGGCAAAAGACAAGTAGCAATGTTCCTCTGCACGGGTAATGGCGACATAGAACAAACGGCGTTCTTCCTCCAATGCACGGGGAGAATCGCCAACCATCCCACTTGGGAATAGGTTTTCTTCCAGACCGACTACAAAAACATTCTTAAATTCCAACCCTTTGGCGGAATGAACTGTCATCAATGTTATCTTTTCTCCGTCATCCGCTTTGTCGGAATCCTGATCGGTGAGCAACGCAATCTCTGAAAGAAAATCGGTAAGAGATATATTCGGATTGCCTTCCTCCTGCCGCAAAGCACAGAAATCATTCATTCCATTCACCAATTCTTCTATGTTTTCCTTACGGCTCAGGTTCTCCGGAGAAGTATCCTGACACACATCGTTCATAATACCCGATTGACGGATAATATCCACACCTATCTCGTACGCATTCTTATCCGCCTGACCGGTTATAAAACCCTCGATCAATGCACGAAAACCTTGCAGCTTTGCATGAGTACCTTTGTTGATGTTCAGTCCATAGGTCAACGGTTCACAAAGCGTTGACCACAGACTGACTCCATGATCAGTTGCCGCTGATATGATTTTACCGACCGTAGTATCTCCGATACCACGAGCAGGATAATTAATAATTCGTTTGAATGCTTCTTCATCGTTCGGATTCACCACCAAACGGAAATAAGCAATCACATCTTTTATCTCTTTACGTTGGTAGAATGAAAGTCCGCCATAAATTTTATAAGGCATACTCCGTTTCCGAAGAGCTTCCTCAAAAATACGACTTTGTGCATTCGTACGATATAGGATAGCAAAATCAGCATACCCGTAATGATATTCCCGACGAAGTTCAGCTACCTTATTAGCAACGATATCCCCTTCTTCCACATCACTATATGCCTGAAATACACCGATAGCTTCCCCTTTCTCCTTTTCGGAAAATACGGCTTTACGTATCTGGCGCTCATTCTTTTCTATCAAGCTGTTGGCAGCACAAACAATGGTCTGTGTGGAACGATAGTTCTGCTCCAACTTGAAAACTTTCGTATTCGGATATGTCTTCGTAAAGTAAAGGATATTATCAATATCCGCTCCACGAAAAGAGTAAATGCTTTGTGCATCATCGCCAACAACACAAACATGCTGATTTTCTTTCGCCAATTGCAGAACAATGCTATGTTGCGCATAATTAGTATCTTGATACTCATCAACGAGTATATATCGGAATTGGTCTTGATAACGTGCCAATATTTCCGGATAATCACGAAATAAGATATAAGTATATACCAGCAGATCATCAAAATCCATAGCTCCCGCCTGACGACACCTTTCCCAATAACGGGTATAGATATCACGAATAGCAGGCATTTTTACAGCCATATCGCCTTCATATGCTTCTTTATTGGCAGCGTATCCCGTAGGAGTGACCAAATGATTCTTTGCATTGGAGATGCGGGCTTGTACCGTTCCCGGTTTATAAGTCTTTTCGTCCAGTCCCATTTCTTTAATAATAGAACGAAGCAGACTTTTACTATCAGCCGTGTCGTAGATTGTAAACTGGGAGGTAAAGCCGATATATTGCGCCTCAGCACGAAGAATACGGGAGAAGATGGAATGAAATGTACCCATCCACAAGTAACGTGCCCGTTCCGCCCCCACTTGTCGGGCAATACGTTCTTTCATCTCACGTGCCGCCTTATTGGTAAAGGTAAGTGCAAGAATATTCCACGGATTGTAACCGTTCTCCAACAGATAGGCTATTTTATAAGTCAGCACACGTGTCTTACCCGAACCCGCACCGGCTATCACTAGCGAAGGCCCGTCATTGTAAGTCACCGCCGCACACTGACTCTCATTCAATTCCTTTATATAATTGATATCCATAACAGCATTATAAAAACAATGTAGTTTTTTAACAAACTCTCGGCATTCAAATTTGTTCTGAATACAAAAGTATAATATTCATTTGAGAATGACGGTATTTTTATAATTTTTCGTCACTAACTATTTTAACCTAACCCCCAAAGCAATGAAAAAAAGTATATTGTTATCAATTATTTTGAGTTTAAGCCTAGTCGCCTGCATTCCACAGGCTATGGCGCAAAAACAAAGCCGTATGGAAAAACTGCTAAGGTATCTGAACGATAATGATACGGAAAAATGGCAGAAGAACCGAGAAAAGGTAGACAACGACACGAAGGCATATTATGCCGAAGAACTGGCCCTGCTGGATGTCCTCAACGGGTTGTGGAACGAACAAAGTGAACAAGCCGCAACCGATTATTTCGGATGTTACGGGAAAGCGGCCAACGCCTACTTCTCCAACATCTGTGAGGAAGAGAAAATACCGCTTCCGAACGTACAGGACAGAGCGGAACAGGCTATTATCCACATATTGGAGGCTTCGAAAGAACAGATACCTTTCAGCCGTACACTGCTGGACAGTATTCGTTCAAGCGGCTATACGGCAGACTCCGTTATTGCACAGAAGATACGGAATATCCGCGAATTGGCTTTATTGGAAGGTATGCTGACAGCGCCTGCACTCAGCACATATCAGACATATAGGGTCAACGTAACAATCTGAGGGATTCTATATTTAAGCATATAATTTAGCAAGTCTATATAAGAAAAAAGCTCTATCTCTTACTCCTCTGAACTGTGCTCTAAATGCTTTGATTTTAGCATTGAATGACTCTGCTGCGGCATTGGTTGCCCTCCTTTCAAAGAAATTGATTATATCCAGATAATGTGTTTGTATAGAACGTGCGACCCTTCCAAAGGTGAGGAACCCCGATTTATCTACTTCATCATACCACCTTGCCAGCCTTGTCAAAGCAATATCCTTAAACTTACACTGATGATAGATTAAGCC